>ULOF01035497.1_pt1 | contig 20403 bp, 17 predicted proteins | sample 1952371 | NCBI WGS metagenome assembly ULOF01 (sample SAMEA4835597, study PRJEB28245) | human gut metagenome | biome: gut microbiome; material: fecal sample | place: Denmark | collected 2008 | reverse complement strand
CCGGCGGTCATCAACGACGAGGAACAAAAGGCTTCCCTCAACCTCAAGAGCGGCAAGTCCGTGAACGAAGAGTTGTTCGGCACGAATTTCGAGATTCAACAACCTGCAAAGGCAAAGGTTGTTTCGACAAAGAAGAAACAAGAGAAAGCCGAGGATTTGTGGGCGGTTGCAACCGTTGCAAAGCCCAAGAAAGAGACCGAGCCAAAAGCGGAAGAGTCTAAAAAAGTCGAAAAGTCTCCCGCAAAAACCGCAACCAAGACTGCGCCGAAGGCTCAAAAACAAGCGGAAACAGCACCTGTCGAACCCAAGAAATCCGCTACCAAAAAGTCAACAAAAGTTGAGAATATAACCAAACCTACGGAGGAAAAGAAAGTGGCAAAAGCAACGGAAAAGACTACGAAACCCACTGAAGAAGAAAAGACCGTGAAGGCAGCAAAGGCTACCAAGGCGACCAAGGAAGCAACCGAAAAAGAAACTCCCGTCAAGGAAGAGAAAGCACCCAAAGCAACTGCCAAAGCGTCTGCCACAAAGGACGAAGAAACCGTTCTCGTCGAAGGCGAAGGTAAAACGCACGGCAAATACGTCATCAAAAAGACAGACAAAGGCAATTTCGTGTTCAAACTTTACTCCTCCAACTATAGAGTCGTGGCAATCGGCGCACAAGCCTACACCACTCTCGGCGCGGCGAAGATCGGCGTTCAAAGCATCATCAAGAACGCAGAAAACGCTCCTATCGAAAACCAAACCTTGAAGAATTACGAAACCTTGAAGTTCCCCAAATGGGAAATCTATCTTGATAAGAAAGGCGAATATCGTCTGCGCCTTTACGCAACCAACGGAAGCCTTATCGCAACCACCAACGACGGTTACATGGATATCAGCGGCGCAAAGAACGGCATTACCGCAGTTGCAAGAGCAAGCAAGGGTTGCGCAATCGTGAGAAACGACAACCTCTGGTAATTTAAGAATATTTCATGTAAAAAAGGACGCAAACTGCGTCCTTTTTTAATGCGTATAATTTCAGTCCAATCTCTGTCGGTTAGCGCATAGAAGCAATCTTTTTGAGAATTGCCTCGTAGTACTCTCGCGCTTCTTCGACGCCTTCCACGGTCTGCTCCATATGACAAACGCCTATGCCTTGTCTGTTGATAATCTTGTCCGTCAACACTTCATACTAAACGTGTACGCCGTGATTTTGCAGATATTCAAGTCCCTTTTGAGATATGACTTTTGCAAAAACGGCATATCAAACAGCAAAGCAAGCGGGAACTTGCGCCGTACACAACGATATGAATCTTTCACAAATCCCCGAAAAGTTTGCAAAATATCACAAAAAGCGCAAATAAGTGCTTAAAAACTGCGTTTTTACAAATCGCTTTCACCACACAAAAAGCCTCCGCTTCGGAGGCTTTTATACTTGAGTTTTATAAAATTTTTCAACGGTCTTCGTCGTCTATCTCTTCCAAAACGATTCCGTCGTCGGAATGTGCGTCGAAGTCCTGCTCGACTTGCTCGGATTGTATATCTTTTACGGCAAGAGTTTTGAGCGCGCCGCTCGCCGCTCTGAACACCGCTATGACAAGCAAAATACACGCACCGAGTATCGCGCTCGTGTTGCCGCCGCTCTGTATGAAATCGAAAACCGCTCCGATTGTAAAAATACCTGTGGCAACGTAATTGAACGCTTCGGCAACTTTGAGTTTATTGAGCGACTTCTTGATGCCGTTTACGTCTTTATTTACGGACGTAATCGATATAATCGTCCCAACGAGCGAAAACAGCATTGCGCCAAGGCACACTATGCCTATGATATAGGCAAATATGCCTGCCAAACCTTGCGCAATTCCTTTAGAGCCTTGTGCGATAATCGACGATACGTCCTCGGAAGGCGCGGGATCGACAGGATCGGCATTAATAATAACCGTTCCGACGACAAACATTGCTATTGCCAACGCAAGATAAGCCAACGTACTCAACGAATCGAGAACGCTCGATGCAATAATTTTGGGTCTGCTTTTTGAATATTTCATACTTATCTCCACTCCTAATATATCACAACCGTTCGGAATTTTCAATACTATCCCACAATTCAAAACTTTTTAGAATTCGACTTCATAAAAATAATCGCATAACTGCGAACAGTTTGATTGATATAATGGGTGCACGGGATTTCCACTTTTTGTTACACTTATGATTTTTAATTTTTTATCATACTTTTGAGTAAGCACTATCAAAATGTCATTTAGGCACTCTAAAAGAAACTTCCGTTTAGTAATTAAGTTACCGTATGCTAATAATACATCGCTATTTGGATATTTATCCAATACCTGTTGAATACTTTGTAAGTTATGAGCAATTAACGATTCATTGCATTGCTCGTGCAACTGGTTAGGGTTTGTAGCTCTTTGCGGATAAACATTGAGCATTATCCAATTGTCATAACCATTGTTTTTCGATATTGCAATTAACTTTCTTATTGTGTTATCTAAACAAGAAGGACAAGCAGTACTCGGATTAATTCCAAAGCAAATCAAAGTTTTTCCGCTAGTATCGAAAACTTGTCCTAAAGCAAATCTTGCGCTATTATCACCATTTGTTTCGTAAATCCAATTCATACTAACAGTCCCACATATTAATAAGGCCTAAATTAAACATTTTGCTGTTCAATTTAGGCCTTATGGCGGAGAAGAAGAGATTCGAACTCTTGAACCGCTTTTGACGGTTACGCGATTTCCAGTCGCGCGCCCTCGACCAAACTAGGCGACTTCTCCATAAGGTATATATTCAATTTCAAGTGGGTGGCAGTTGGAAGCCAATGGAAAACAAAACCATTTCCTCCAACTGTTCATGGGTACAGTACCCTCAAAACCCAACGTGTCGATTATATATCACCGAAACGATTTTGACAAGCAGTTGAGCAATTTTATTTCAGTTTTCTTCTATTTCGTTCTTATTGGATTGAAAATACACTTGTTTGATTATTTTTAAAAGGGTGCGACAAATAAAAGCAAAAAATAATCTAAAGAATAAATATTTACAAATCGGCATTTATATGATAGTATGGAAATATCAAATTTATAGGAGTATCTATGGGCAATCTACTTGGCGCAACAGCCGACCCTGACCCTCTCAGTACCATCTTATCATCGATTTTTATAGTTGTTTTGGTTTTGTTTTCGGGATTTTTCTCGGCAACGGAAACCGCTTTTAGTTCGGTCAACAGGACGAAACTCAAATTGAAAGCGCAAGGCGGCAACAAGTCTGCGCAGAACGCTCTCAATCTTCTCGACAAATTCGACAAACTGCTATCAACCATACTTGTGGGAAACAACCTCGTCAACATAACGTTGTCGGTGCTTTTCAACAATATCTTTGAAAGCGTAATAACCGATCCTGCGGTGAGCGGCGTCGTATCAGTTGCGGTGTCGACCGTCATTGTTTTGATTTTTGGAGAAATCACTCCCAAAATGGTCGCAAAGGAAAATTCGGAGCGCGTTTGCATGGCGTTCGGCTACCCTATCCGCTTCATTATGGTGATTCTCTACCCGCTCACGATCATTTTTGCCGGATTGAAATTCTTGCTTAAAAAGATATTCAAATCCCACGGCGACGACAAGATAACAGAAGAAGAATTGCTCTCTATGGTCGAAGAAGCGCAGGAAGACGGATCTCTCGACTCGCAAGAGAGAGAACTTATATCGAGCGCAATCGAGTTTGACGACTGTGAAGTTGCGGATATTCTCGTGCCGAGAGTCAACGTCATCGCAGTGCCGACGAATATGGCAATGGAAAAAATAAAAAGTATATTCCTCGAATACAACTATTCTCGCTTGCCCGTATACAAAGATTCAATCGACCAAATCATCGGTATGATTCACAACATCGACTTCTTCACCGCGCTCGAAAAAGGCGAGAAGAATATCAAAAACTACATAACGCCCGTTGCGGTTGCAACCGAGCATATGAAGATATCTTCTCTACTCAAGAGTATGCAACGCCAAAAAGTGCATATGGCGGTTGTCGTTGACGAATACGGCGGAACGCTCGGCATCGTCACTCTCGAGGACATTCTCGAAGAACTTGTCGGCGAGATTTGGGACGAACACGACGAAGTGGTCAACTACTTCACCAAAATCGACGATGAAAACTATCTCGTGGACGGCCGTGCGGAACTTGACGATTTCTTCAAGGAATTCAACGTCGACGAGGACGAAACCGAGAATTTTGACTCGCAAACGGTCAGCGGTTGGGTTATCGAACAGTTCGGAGAGATACCCAAAAAGTCGCAATCTTTCAACTTTAAAAACCTCACTATCGTGGTGAACAAACTCACTGCGCGCAAGATTATCGAAGTCAAAGTGCGTATCAATCCCGTGCCCGAGGATGAAAACGAACAAGAGCAAAAGTTCAAACTCTTCGAAAAACACGACAAGGAAGAAGATAAAGACTGATACGAATCGCAAAACAATATGAAAAAGGCAACTCGTCGAGTTGCCTTTTTTTTCGTTTGTTTTGAACTCACTCATATTTCATCTCAATATATAATTGTCAAATTTACAAGGTTAGAATGCCGAAATCACTTCAAACTTCTCACAGTATACCCCTCTTTTGCAAGAACGCGCAGTTGAAGATTGAGTTGATCGATAAACTCTTTGTTCGACGTGGTTTTGACAATCATGCTGATAAGATTTTCGGTTGCTTCGGCATTGTCTGCGTTGGACAAAATCTTGCGAATGCCCCAAGTGCCTTCGAGTTCGCTGGGCGTGAGGAGCAATTCTTCCTTTCTCGTTCCGCTCTTTGCAAGGTCGATTGCAGGGAAAATTCTCTTTTCGCTAAGTCTGCGATCGAGATGGATTTCCATATTGCCCGTGCCTTTGAATTCTTCAAAGATAACGTCGTCCATACGACTGCCCGTATCAATAAGCGCGGTTGCTATGATCGTGAGCGAGCCGCCGTTTTCGATATTTCTTGCAGAGCCGAAGAAACGCTTGGGACTGTGCAACGCACCCGGATCTATACCACCTGAGAGCGTTCTGCCAGTCGGCGGAATCGTGAGGTTGTATGCTCTTGCAAGTCTTGTGAGCGAGTCAAGCAAAATCACGACGTCTTTGCCCATTTCTACGAGGCGTTTTGCTCTTTCCAAAAGCATTTCAGCCGTTTTGGTGTGATGGTCGGGAAGTTCGTCAAACGTCGAATATACGACTTCACCTTTGATAGAGCGTTGCATATCGGTGACTTCTTCGGGACGTTCGTCAATGAGGAGCACTTTGAGTTCGATTTCCGGATAATTTTTCGCAATCGAACTTGCAATCATCTTGAGCAACGTGGTTTTACCTGCTTTCGGCGGAGAAACGATGATACCTCTCTGACCTTTGCCGATTGGCGATACGAGATCGATACAACGAGTTGCGTACTCTCTCGGTGAAACTTCAAGTCGTATACGTTCGTTGGGATAAATAGGCACTAGATCGTCAAAATTGGGACGTTTGCCGACTTTGTCCGCCTCGATACCGTTGATTGTGGTCACGCTGATGACTGCCGAAGGTCTGCCCTCTTGCACTTTCTTGCAAAGTGATTGAACGTAGTCTCCTTTTCGCAATCCGTATTGTTTTATCTTCATTGCGGACACGTAGGCGTCCATTTCGTTGAATTCGCCGTTTTTCACGCGCAAAAAGCCGTAACCGTCGGGGTTGATTTCAAGATATCCTTCACGGATTTGCTCGATATCGTCGGCTTCTTTGCGCTCTGACAACATATTGTCGCGCACGACTTGGTTTTGCGTGCGGTAGCTGTTTTGCTTATATCCGCCGTTCTGACCGTATTGATTTTGATTGCCTTGCTGATACTGATTTTGACGGAAAGAAGGCTGAAATTTGGGTTTTTCAAAGCCCTTTGGCATCTGATAATCGATTTTCGTTTCGATTTTGACGGGCGTAGGATTGAGAATATCCAACGGATCGATTGATTTTTTTGCGGGACTTACGGTTTCGGCAGTTTTTTTCGGACGACCGCGTCTTGGTGCAACCGGCGGCTCCATTTCACCGTTCGTGATCTTCAAGACCAAATCGATAAGTTCGGCTTTGTTGATCTTCGTTGGAGCGCTGACTCCGACCTCTTTGGCAAGAGCGCGCATCTCGAAAATGCTTTTTGCCTCCAATTCCTGCTTTGAGAATTTTTGCATTACGTTCTCCTATATGCGGACTTATTCGTCCGTAAAAAATGTTATTTCGATTGTGTTGTAAAAGGAGGTATATTGTCCGTTGCCGATATGCTCGGCAACGGCTTAAAACGATGTAAAACCAGTGATTATTTTGAAAGTCTGTCAAGAACCAAAACTTTTGTATCTTCTCCGTCAAAATCCGCTCTGTCAAATTCTACGGTCGGAGAATCCGCGTAAACGATATTCTCATCGTCGAAAAGCGATAAGAATTCATTGACTTTGTCAATGTCGAATTCGCAATCTTTGGTCTTGTAGTGCATTGGAATGACGACGTCGGGCATAATGCGGTCAACGTATTCTTTTGCCTCTTTTGCGTCGATGGTGAAGTTTCCGCCTACGGGAATGAGCAGCACGTTTACGGGCATAAGAGATTCAACCAAAATTGCGTTGCACTCCTCGCCAATGTCGCCCATATGGCAGACGTCCACGCCGTCCATACGATATTTGAAAATGATGTTTTCACCTCTCAGACTGCCCTTTTTGTCGTCGTGATAGGAACGTTGCGCAAGAATATGTACACCGCCGATTTCGTATGCTCCGACTCTGTTGATGACGGTCGGGTCGCCGCCGACTTTTGAAACGTAACTGTGGTCGTTGTGAGAGTGCGAAACGGTCACGATATCCGCACTGACTTGAGGCATCTCATATCCGACGTACGAGTGATAAGGGTCGGTGACAATCTTCGTTCCCGTGCTTTCTTCGAGCAAAAACGATGAATGACCAAGCCAAGTGATTTTCATTTTTAACTCCTTTTTGCGTCAACCGTTGAGTCTTTGCACGAGTTCGCGTATCTTTTGCGACGGATCGAGCAGGTTTGCAACGGGTTCGTTGACGTTTGCTGCGGCGATAATGTAAGAAATATACTTCGACAAGTCTGCTTCAACAAACCATTCGCAATTCTTGAGTTCGGGAATGCGATAAGTGAGGTTGGTTGAAAGCACTGCGTCGAAAACGCCTTCTTCGTATGCTTTGTTGAATTTGTCCACGCCCTCTGTGAAAAGCGAGAACGTTGCGGTCAAAAAGACCTTTTTTGCGCCCTTCTCTTTTATCTCTTTTGCAAGACGGAGAATGGAGTCGCCCGTTGCGATCATATCGTCTGCGACGAACACGTTCATTCCCTCAACCGACGAGCCAATATACTCGTGGGCGATGATGGGATTGCGACCGTTGATGATCGTTGAGTAATCTCTTCTCTTGTAGAACATACCGAGGTCGAGCCCCAAAACCGAAGCGTAATACACGTTTCTCGGAATTGCGCCCTCATCGGGAGAGATAACCATAAGGCTGTCTTTTTGAAGTTTTACGTCCGGAAAACGCCTCGTGAGGCATTTGAGGATCTGATAGTGTGCAAAATAGTTGTCGAAGCCCATAAGAGGGACTGCGTTTTGCACTCTCGGATCGTGAGCGTCGAATGTTATGATATCCGTCACGCCCATATTTTCGAGTTCCTGCAACATTTGAGCGCAGTCGAGCGATTCTCTAGCGCTTCTTCTGTGCTGGCGTCCGCCGTAGAGCATCGGCATAATTACCGTGATGCGAGCGGGTTTGCCCGTACAAGCACATATTATGCGTTTGAGGTTTTGGAAATGATCGTCCGGAGTGAGCGGAACGTCCTGTCCGAAGAATTTGTAGGTCACACCGTGATTTGCCGGATCGCAGATTATATACAAATCTTTGCCGCGGACGGTTTCATAAATGATACCTTTTGCATCGCCGCTTGTGAAACGGGGACAATCGGATTTCAAAATGAACGTGTCTTTGTAAAGTTTTTTTCCGAGGTGTGATTCACTCAGCAAAGTAATGAGCCGTTTGTCGATGAGTTGAGCAAGTTCTTCAGCGCCGGGTGTGGCGATAAGAGCAATAGGAGCGCTAGGCGTCTCTCCGTAAACAGATAAATCCGGTGTCATTTGTGCCTCCGATGTAGTATATTCAGTATATCAAATAATTTATTTCTTGACAATCATTATCCGCCAACAAAAAAATATTATTTTCTATTCGATTTAATAAGCGAAAAATCGTGTCGTTTCGCGGGGTTTTTGACGGAAAAGTCACGTCGTTGCAAGCATAATAAAGCAACGAAAGAAACCTCCGATAAAAATACGCCGCAAAACCGATTCAATTGTCAAAATCGAGGATTTCAACGAGGATGGAGTTCATAACCGCCATACCCTCGCGATTGAGCGAAACGCGGCCGTCTTTTCTGACGAAATACTTTTCAAGGCTATGCGCAACGGGCGGCATAATCTCCTCTTTTACGCCCTTATACGTGCGAAGTCCGAGCATAATTTCTTCTTCCCGCGCGTCTTTTGCCGATAGTTTTTCCTCGTATTCGCGTTTGATTTCCGCATAAGATTTTGCACTGCACACAGCATTTTTATACTTCGACAAATCTTTGAAATTCGCATATCTCGTTTCTTTTTTAAGCGACATTTTTCCGTCAGAAGTTTTCAAAAAAGAATGTGCGCCTGCACCAAGACCGATATACTCTTCCCTCGTCCAGTACCCGAAATTGTGCAGAGAAATTCTGCCGTTTTTTGCAAAATTAGATACTTCGTATCTATCGAATCCGTTTTCTTTTGCAGTATCGTACGCAACGTCGAAAAGTTCTTGCGTTTCATCGTCGTCGGGCAACGTAATTTTGCCTTGATTTACGAGTTTTTCAAGCGAAGTTCCTTCTTCTACGCTCAATTCGTACATAGAAATATGCTCGACGAGCGGAGCAAGATCCTCAACTTCCCTCGCGATCCTTTGTTTGTCGTCAAACGGAAGTCCAATTATCAGGTCGGCGGAAACGTTGTCGAAATATCGCTTTGCGAGTTTGATTTTCTCAATTGCCTCTTTTGCATCGTGGAGTCTGCCGATAGACTTGAGATTGTCGTCGAAAAGGCTTTGAACGCCTATACTGATTCGATTGATTCCTTCATCGGCGTAAAGTTTGAGTTTTTCTTCGGTTACGCTTTCGGGATTGCACTCTATCGTCCACTCTTTCAAGCTTGACAAATCAAAAAAAGTGCGCAGTTTTTCAAGAAGCGGTTTAATAAGACTTTCATCGAGCAGACTCGGAGTGCCTCCGCCAATATAAATCGTGTCGATTTTTGCGTTTTCAAACTGCGACGAAGCAAGCGCGATTTCTTGATTTAATGCGGTTAGATACTCGAAAATCGCTTGTTTGTCACGACAAGCGTACGAGTTGAAATCGCAGTAGCGACATTTTGATTTACAAAACGGAATATGGACGTAAAGTTGCATATTTTCCTATATAAAACCCCGAAAAAATATTGCGTTTTCGGGGTTTGAAATCACTTGTTGGGATCGACTTTGAGAATGGAAATAAACGCCTCGCTCGGCACTTCCACGCTGCCCACTTTGCGCATACGTTTTTTGCCTTCTTTTTGTTTTTCGAGCAGTTTTTTCTTTCTCGTTATGTCGCCGCCGTAGCATTTTGCCAAGACGTCTTTGCGCATTGCTTTGACGGTCTCTCGAGCGATGATTTTTCCGCCGACGGTGGCTTGAATGGGGATCTCGAAAAGTTGTCTCGGAATAACGTCTTTAAGTTTTTCGGCAATACCCCTACCTCTTGCGTAGGCGTTGTCTTTGTGCACGATTATGGAAAGCGCGTCGCACATATCGCCGTTTATCATCATATCGAGGCGTACGAGATCGCTCTTTTCGTAGCCGTCCATTTCGTAGTCGAGAGACGCATAACCGCGCGTTCTCGATTTAAGGCTGTCAAAAAAGTCGTAGATAATCTCGTTGAGCGGCATACGATAAATCAACTGCACGCGAGTGGGATCGATATAACTCATATCCACGAAAACGCCCCTCTTCCCTTGGCAAAGTTCCATAATCGGACCTACGTATTCGGGCGGAGTGAAAAGCGTGGCTTTGACGATAGGCTCTTCGATGCTTGCGATTTCGCTCGGATTCGGCAAAGCGGTAGGATTGTCTATGGTGAGTTTTTCGCCGTTCGTTTTGGTGACGATATACGAAACGCTTGGTGCGGTCGTGATGAGATCGAGATCGAATTCGCGCTCCAATCTTTCCTCGATGATTTCCATATGCAGAAGTCCCAAAAATCCGCAACGGAATCCGAATCCGAGCGCGGTTGAAACTTCGGGATCGAAACTCAAAGACGCATCGTTGAGTTGAAGTTTGAGGAGCGCTTCTTTCAGATCGTCGTATCTTGCGCCGTCCGCGGGAAAAACACCCGTATACACCATTGGCGTTGCCTTTTTGTAGCCGGGAAGCGCCTCTTTTGCAGGATTTTGAGCGTTGGTTATCGTGTCGCCGACAGCAGTATCGCTGACGTTTTTGATGCTTGCGGCAATATAGCCGACTTCGCCTGCGCTAAGCACGTCGCAAGGACGCATACCTGGTGAAAAATAGCCGACTTCCACGACCTCGAAAGTTTTGCCCGAGGACATCATTTTTATCGTGTCGCCAACCTTCACCGTGCCGTCCATAATGCGCACCATAGAGATTGCGCCGCGGTAATTGTCGTAAAAACTATCGAAGATAAGCGCTTTGAGCGGCGCTTGATCGTCGCCTTGAGGAGCGGGAAGTTTTTCGATGATCTGCTCTATAAGATTGTCTATGCCGATACCCTCTTTTGCAGAAACGAGCGGACAGCCGTCGGTGTCGAGTCCGATAATATCCTCGACTTCGAGTTTTACGGCGTCGACGTCTGCTGACGCAAGGTCGATTTTGTTGATAACGGGCAAAATCGCAAGGTCGTTTTCAAGAGCCAAATATACGTTGGAAAGAGTTTGCGCCTCTACGCCCTGCGTTGCGTCGACGACCAGCAACGCGCCCTCGCACGCCGCCAAAGAACGTGAAACTTCGTAAGTGAAATCGACGTGTCCCGGAGTGTCTATGAGGTTGAAAACGTACTCCTCGCCCTTGTATTGATAATACAATCTGCAAGTTTGCAGTTTTATGGTGATGCCTCTTTCTTTTTCGATTTCCATATTGTCGAGCAACTGCTCGCTCATTTCGCGCGCGGAAACGGTGCCCGTCTTTTCGATGAGCCTGTCGGCAAGCGTACTCTTGCCGTGATCGATATGCGCGATTATGGAAAAATTGCGTATGTGTTTCTTGCTCAATTTGTCCTCTTCGTCCGCAAATTCCTGCCGTAGAGCAAAAATTCGGAATAAATTTTGAAAACTATTGACTTTATTATAATTGAATAATAAAATTTTATCAACAAAATATAATGACAAATACGGGGGTTCAGAATGAATTTTCAATGGCTTTTCGATAGACCTATCGCTCATCGCGGTTTGCACGACGAACAATATCCCGAAAACAGTATGCCTGCATACGAGCAAGCAATAGCGCACGATTTCAATATCGAAATCGACGTGCACGTTTCAAAAGACGGCGAAGTGGTGGTTTTCCACGATGATAACCTCAAAAGAGTTTGCGGCGTCGATAAACTCGTGAAAGACTGCACCGTCGAGGAACTCAAATCCTATCCTCTTGCAAACAGCGAGTACACGATCCCCACCTTCAAAGAGTTTTTGGCACTCGTTGACGGAAAAGTCGGCATTTTGTGCGAGATAAAAGGCATCAACCCCTTCGATCACCGCATCGTCAGAGAAACCATAAAAGTGCTAAACGAAGTCGGTTACAAAGGCAATATCGCGCTTCAATCCTTCGATTTCGGCGCAGTTCTTTATGCAAAACGCCACTCAGATTACGCCGTTGGCGAACTCTGCACCTGGTGCTCAGCCGACGGTAAGCACAACAGATGGTGGGCAACCGACTTTATGGGCAAACTTTGGATCAACAAGATCACTCGCCCCGACTTCATCGCATACGACGTGCGCGCGGTTGACAGAAAACTTCCCGAAAACAAGTGGATCGTCAAATGGAGCAAGAAAGTGCCCGTGCTTATGTGGACGATAAAGTCGCAAGAAACTCTCGAGGACGCAACCAAATACGCAAACAACGTCATCTTCGAGCATATGGACGCGGCGCAAATGGACTCGCTTGCTCGCAAGTTTATGCCCTTCCGTTGCCTCGAAAAGAATCTTCCGTCCAACAAATAACGAATTCGTAAAACCTATGCCACCGACAAACGTCGGTGGCTTTCTTTTTTTAGTTTTGAAGTTAGACATAGAAATTAACGATTTTCGCTTGATTCTTCTATGGTAAACTATCAAATGCAAAGCAAATTTTCACGAAAATCTCGATGAAATTTCGCATATCAAATCGCGTTGACACGAGGGGCTTATTATGATATTATTGAATATCAAATTTATATATTAGGACTGATTTATGATAAGCAAAGCATTCGACGCAATCAAAAATCACGACGTGATAATCATTCATCGTCACTCGAACCCCGACGGCGACGCTATGGGAAGTCAACTCGGCTTGAAGCACGTTTTGCAAACCAACTTTCCCGACAAAAAAATCTATGCGGTCGGCGACTCGGCAGGCAGATTCTCGTTTATGGAAGACAGCGTTATGGACGAGATAAGCGACGAATTTTACGAAGGCGCACTTGCGATCGTGCTTGACACTTCGGCAAAATCGCTCATATCCGACGACCGTTATACGCTCGCAGAGCAAACTCTCCGCATCGACCACCATATTTTCGTAGAAGATATAGCAGATATCGATATAGACGACACCTCTTTTGAGAGTTGTTGCGGGCTCGTCACCTACCTCGTGCGCGAATGGGGGCTTGAAGTCGATTCAAAAGCCGCCAAAGCGCTTTACACTGGCATTGTGACGGACAGCGGAAGATTTTATTACGATAGCACGTTGCCCCGCACGTTCGATTTGGCGAGTTTTCTGCTCTCAAAAGGTTTCAACCCTGCCGAGATATACTCAAATCTGTACGTAGACACGTACGAGAACGTGAGAAAACGCGCTGAATTCGTGCTTTCAATCAAGTTCAGCAAAAACAACGTCGCATATTCGTATTCAGACAAAGAGCGCGTTGCAAAACTCGGTATGGAAGCGCAGAGCGTGTCGAGAGGGTTCGTAAACACTATGGGCGACCTCAAAGGCGTGGACGCTTGGGTCAACTTCACCGAATGCGAGCAAGGCGTATTGTGCGAAATCCGCTCGAAAAACCTGAATATAAACCAAATAGCCGTGGCGCACGGCGGCGGCGGTCACCTCAAAGCAAGCGGTGCAACGCTCAAAGACAGACAAGAGGCAATGCAAGTGCTTGACGAACTCGACGCACTCGTTGAAAAAGGAGAAAGAATATGAACGACAATTTTGAAATAAAGCGGCGCATACTTGACAAAATCAAGCAATACGACAGAATAATCGTCACAAGGCACTTCCGCCCCGACGGCGACGCTATCGGATCGAGCAAAGGACTTGCGAGAATGCTCAAACTGTCCTTCCCTCAAAAAGAAGTGTACGTCATCAACGAGGACAGTTCCGAGTATCTTGCCTTCCTCGGCGGTGAGGACGCTCCGATTGCGGACGAGAAATATTCCGACGCACTCGTCATAGTCTGCGACACCGCAACGACCGATCGCATTTCAAACAAAAAATTCTCACTTGCAAAAGAGATCGTCAAAATAGACCACCATATCGACGTAAAGCCTTACGGCGATTTGAGTTGGGTTGAGGAAGAACGCTCCTCTCTTTGCGAAATGATTGCGGATTTTTGGCTCACGTTCAAGGACGAACTCACTCTCGACAAAGAAGGCGCAACCTATATCTTCACTGGTATGGTGACGGACAGCGGTCGATTCAGATTCAGTTCGGTTGACGGCGAAACCATGCGCAGAGCGGGCGCACTGCTCGACCTTGGAATCGACACCGAGTGGATTTACGCAAATCTCAACCTTGACGACTTCAACGTCTTCAAATTCGAGGCGTACGTCTACAAAAAGATGAAAGTCACCACCGACGGTGTGGCGTACATTTACGTTGACAAAGCAATGCAACGCAAGTTCAAACTCACAAACGAGCAGGCAAGCAACGTCGTATCGTATCTCGACGGCATAAAGGGCGCAATCGTGTGGCTTGCGTTCATAGAGAACGCAGACGGAAGCATCAGAGTGCGCTTGCGCTCGAGATTCGTCACCATAAACGATCTTGCCGAAAAATACGGCGGCGGCGGTCACGACAGAGCCTGCGGCGCAACCGTACATAGCAAAAAGGAAATGAAACAAATGCTTTCGGACACAAACGAAATCGTGAAAAACTACAAGGAGAACAATACGGGCTGGCTATGAAAATTCTCATCACAAACGACGACGGAATCAACTCCAAAGGCTTGATGCTCGTGGCAAAATGGGCAAGAAAACTCGGTGACGTCACCGTATCCGCCCCGAAATTCGAGCAAAGCGGAAAAAGTCATTCCATTGATATACACAACCCGTTTGAAGTGAAACGCGTTGAGTTTTTGGACGGTGTACGCGCTTTCAGCGTGGACAGTTCCCCTGCCGACTGCGTTCGCTTTGCAACTCTCGGCCTTCACGAAACCTACGATCTCGTCATCTCGGGCATAAACAAAGGTCTGAATCTCGGCGAGGACATAATGTATTCAGCAACAAACGGCGCAATATTCGAGGCTTGCACGAGAGGCTTGAAGGCTCTTGCTCTCTCCACTCACGTAGCGTCCTTTGACGACGCGGCAAACTGGCTTGACAGAGTTTACGACTTCGTGTGCAAATACAACCTCTTTGCCCACGGAAATATCTACAACGTCAATATTCCCAAAGACGCAAAATCAATTTTGCTCACCCGTCAAGGCGGCGCATACTTCACCGACGACTTCATCGACCTCGGCGACGGCACGTGGCGACAAGAAGGTCATTGCATCCACCAAAACAATCACGATTTGAGCGTCGACAGCGACGCAACCGTAGACGGCTACGTCAGCGTAACGCCCCTCACCATCGCCCGCACCGATTTCAACGCCTACAACGCCCTGAAAAACGTCGTGAACGCAGACTGAATGGTATCGATAGAACAATTCGAAGGAACATGGAAGCGCACTTTGTGCGCTTCTTTTTTTACGTCGATAAAAGTTTAGTTGTTCATAAATATACAAAGCACGCACGTGAAGCCGTAAACATTAAACAAAAACGTCGGGAAAAATTCGATGGCAATCCGCACTTCTTTCGTCAAAAAGCGAATGAAAAGCATATAGGATAAGCCGAGGACGATCGTCATCGAAACGAACGCAAAAACGAGGTTTTTCAACGTAAAAAATGCATATACGAACAATATGCAAAAAACGCCGAGAAGCAAAAAATATAGCATCGACGGAAAAATATGTTTGAATTCCACAAGTCGAGAAATTGCAAGCACAGACGACAAGTAACTCACCCCGACGAAAATCGAAAACCACCCGTTTGGCAATAAAAAAGCGGGTTTATTGAGCGCAATCCACCACTTTAAGTCGATATTGAAACACACAGAGCATAAGCCCGACGCTATCAGGGCGAGCATCAATCCGACCGTCAAACCTATCATTCGCTTTAATTGATCCACGAGAAATTATATTTTGTTGTCCTTCTTTCAATGCCTCTGTCACACAAATTTCGAAGGTTGCGTAAGGTAATGTAGGAGAAATCCGAATATATAAGGAGGTACATAAAATGAACGGATTCTTTACAAACGGTGCAAACGGATGCGGCTGCAATTGCTGTGATATCATTTTGCTCTTGATGCTCCTCAACAACTGCGGTTGCGGCGGCAATATGGGCGGAATCGGCAGTTGCGACATCGTGTGGCTCATTCTCATCCTCTCCTGCATTTGCGGCGGAGGCAACGGCTGTGGCTGCTGCAAATAAAATGCGACTAAGCGGCGATTAAATACGATTGTAAACGGTCGCTCGAATCGCCAAAAGCAGTTTATTTTGCCATCGACACAAGCGCGTCACCTTAAACGGCGGCGCGTTTTGTTTCGTAACGCGACAATTCGCACAATAAATGAGCAATTGTTTATCGGAAAATTGACATTTTCGTCAGTATACATTATTATTTATTCACAATAATTATCGGCTCATCATCCGGATGAGTGCGAAAGGAGTTATCATTATGGCACAACTTACAATGGACAAACTCGTTGCCCTCGCAAAAAATCGCGGTTTCGTCTACCCCGGCAGCGAAATCTACGGCGGACTTGCAAACTCTTGGGACTACGGCCCTCTCGGCGTTCAACTCAAGAACAATATCAAGCAAGCCTGGTGGAAAAAATTCGTCGTGGAAAATCCCTACAACGTAGGCCTTGACAGCGCAATCATTATGAACCCGACCACGTGGCAAGCGAGCGGTCATATCGGCGGTTTTTCCGATCCTTTGATGGATTGCAAATCCTGCAAATCACGTCATCGTGCGGACGACCTCATCGAAGACTACAACGCAAAACACGGCATCGAAGAAAATATTGCAGGTTGGAGCAACGAACAGATGGAACAATACATCATCGAGCACAAGATCCCCTGCCCCGTATGCGGCAATTCAAACTTCACGGGCGTAAGGAAATTCAACCTTATGTTCAAGACGTTTATCGGCGTCACGGAAGACACCACGTCAACCGTGTATCTCCGCCCCGAAACTGCACAAGGTATATTCGTAAACTTCAAAAACGTTCAACGCACCACTCGCAAAAAGATTCCTTTCGGAATCGGACAAATCGGCAAAAGTTTCCGCAACGAAATCACTCCCGGCAACTTCATTTTCCGCATCCGTGAGTTTGAACAAATGGAACTTGAATTCTTCTGCAAACCCGGAACGGACCTCGAATGGTTCTCCTACTGGAAGAATTTCTGCCATCAATGGCTTCTCGACCTCGGTATGAGAGACGAAAATCTCAAACTTCGCGACCACGACAAAGAGGAACTCTGCTTCTATTCAAAAGCGACCACGGACTTCGAGTATAAATTCCCGTTCGGTTGGGGTGAACTCTGGGGTGTTGCGGATCGTACGGATTACGACCTCAATCAACATATGAAGACTTCGGGCAAGGATTTGAGTTATATCGATCCCGTCACCAACGAAAAATACGTTCCTTACGTAGTTGAACCGTCGCTCGGTGCAGACCGCGTTTTCCTTGCATTCCTCTGCGACGCATACGACGAAGAGCAAGTCGGCGAAAACGATACGAGAGTCGTGCTTCACTTGCACCACGCACTCGCACCGATCAAAGTTGCAGTCCTTCCCTTGCAAAAACAACTCAACGAAAAAGCGGAAGAACTTTATATCGCACTTTCCAAGCACTTTGCGTGCGACTTCGACACCTCAGCTTCAATCGGCAAGAGATATCGTCGTCAAGACGAAATCGGCACGCCATACTGCGTCACCGTTGACTTCGACACTCTCGAAGACGGTTGCGTAACGGTACGTGAGCGTGACACGATGGCTCAGGTTCGCCTCCCCATCGACAGTCTTGTGGGTTACTTCACCGAGCAATTCAAGTATTGATTTCGTATCATCGGATACACGAAAAAAGCACCGCATTCCGCGGTGCTTTTAATATATTCTTTTCAGAACGGATTGTGTCAAAGTTATTTATTTGCATTCCTATTATCGTTGATTATCGCAACATACTCTGCATACAATCGGTCAGGCAAATTGTCGTCTGTCAACGCTCGTGCTTCTTCCTCGCCAATCAATTTGTAATTGTAATCGTGCTTAAATTGCGTGAAAGATATATTGCTCATTGTCCATCGTTTCTGACGATTATCGTATTGTGCAAAAAAATCCGTGGCTCTATCGTAAGCCAATACGCACTCGTTGTCTGAATCAAAATAGTATCTCGTGTTATCCATACGATCATTATACATAGCCGATATTGTGTTGTAAAGCGGTTTTATCATAGCAAAAGGCTATGAAAAACGGCACTCAACGAGTGCCGTTTCCGATTGTTAATGCTCAGTATTAAATCACTTATTCAACGTCTTCTTTTTTGAGTTTTGCACCGATGCCTTTGAAGAAGTTGGAAAGAGTTTTTCCGACGGATTCCGGCATAGCCTTGATATCGACGATCTTTGAGTTGTTGGTTATCGAATAACTCACGTAGGCATAGTAGCCGATGAGAAGAACGGTGATTACGCAGAACACTATATAGAATGCGCCCGTCGTCTCAAAGTTGGTGATTGCGTTTGAAATCACACCGCTCTTGACGAACCCGCTCTGATTCATAAGTTGCGCGTAATTGAGGAATCCGAGCAAGGACATTCCGCTCATAACGAAGTACATTCTCTTGTCACCGCTGACCATCGTGAAGATGAATGCGAGTGCGATTGCAAGGAACAAATAAGTGTAAGTCACTTTGATCGTGAACACTGCGATAACCGCAAAAGTGAACGATGCAAGCAACAACAACTCTTGTTTGTTGCGATTCTTGAAGTACAGCGAAATGACGTACGCTTCCAAAACCAAAAGGAAGATGAGGTTGAGGATATCGACACTCTTTTGCGAGGATTTGCCGTTCATTGCGACCATACCGTAGAGGTTGAACGCGTTCTTGACGAAGTAGTTGACGTTGGTCATTTGTCCCATCATCATCTTGAATCCGTAGAAAGCGTCCCCTGCCGCGATTTGATGAATCGCACAAGGAATGGTAAGCGCGTATGCAAGCACGAAGCAAGCAGGCAAACCGAACACGATCTTCGCTCTGTTGGACGTAAATTTCTTTTTATCGTCGTTGTCTTTGATATACATATACACGAAGTACGCAACGATTATGGGCGCGATTGCCAACGCTCTAAGGTCGAGCACTGCGGCAAGGGTCATCACGAAGTACGTCGAGATATACTTTTTGTTTACGGTGAGAATCAACGCGCCGACGACCAAAGCAATCAAAAGGCTCTCGAAAGTGCCTGCGTGACCGCTCATCAAGAGTGCTAACGGAAGCATAGCGTATACGCTTGCATAAATCGTAGCGAGTTTGTTGCCGACTTGCTTTTTGCCGTAGAAATAGATCATTGCAACGACTGCCAAATCGGCGATAACGTTGATAAGGCGGAGCAAAATTGAAAGCGAAGCGTCGTTCAAACCCTGACCTACGAAGCCGAGGACTGCGAGAATGTAAATCACACCCGGCGAATAAGTGACCGTCGTGTTTGTGGCAGCCATCTTCTCTGCAAAGTTGAATACGCCGTTGTTTACGCCGAGGTATTTTCTTGCAATCGTAAGCGTGTTGCCCATTTCACTGCCCATGCCGTACATCGTGAGCAAAATCACAAGACGGAGCGCGGCAGCACCGAGCAAAATCATACTGAGAATGAATGCGTTGGATTGATACCACTTGGTTGTAAGAGTCGTTGACTTCTTGTCGTAAAACGTCGTTTTGCCAAAGTCCACGAAAGCGTCTCTTCTTGCATACAAGCGTCTAATCAAAACGTATGCCGAGCAAAGCAGAGCAACGCCGAACGCGCTCATAAGCACCGTGAAGCAGATGCCGTTGACGTCAACGTTGGTGTTGATGGTCTTGGACTTTCTGAAATCGCATACTTCGCCCGAAGGAGCAGACGCTACTCTTGACACTTCAACGTTGTCAAAGTACACCGTGCCCTTGCACTTGCTTGTTTCAGAACCGAGGCAAAGAGCAATCGTGAGATAGTCGGTGTTTTTGGGCTTTACGTAGAACGTGCATTTAACGAATCCGTTTGACTTCTTTTCGTGTGTAACGAATTTATAATCAACGTTTTCGAGAAAAGCGACGTATGCGCCGGGGGCTGCCGAAAGATCCGAATCAATTTTAATGCCGACGGAAACTTTGTAAATTTTATTAACTTCGACCTTGACCGATTGACTGAGATATGTGTAGGATGCAGAGGTGTGTTCGATTTTGAGAAAATAATCCGAAACATTCGAACCTTGATATTGAGAATAATTAGAAGATGATGCTTTCCATCCGTCGAACTTTTTGTTCGTCATTGATGAAAAATCGCCGTTGGTGACGAGATTCACACCCTCTTGAGACTCTGCGTTGTTGCACGCCGTAAATGCGAAAAGTGCCAGTACGAATACCAGCACTAATGCACCTATGAAAATAGATCTTTTTTTCATTGTGTTCCTCTAAAAAAACGGGATATGCGATTAAACTTCTTTGAGTTTTGCCGCTTTACCGGTTCTTTCTTTCAAGTAATAGAGTTTTGCACGTCTTACTTTGCCGTGGCGAACGACTTGGATGCTGTCGATCTTGGGAGAATGGAGCGGGAACGTTCTTTCAACGCCGACGCCGCATGCGA
>ULOF01003908.1_pt1 | contig 20489 bp, 19 predicted proteins | sample 1952371 | NCBI WGS metagenome assembly ULOF01 (sample SAMEA4835597, study PRJEB28245) | human gut metagenome | biome: gut microbiome; material: fecal sample | place: Denmark | collected 2008 | reverse complement strand
ACCGCCCCATTCTATATCCCCGCAATCGGTTTGATGCCGCTGTACTATACTGCATTCAACACAGCTTAGGCGAAGAGAAATTAAATGAATTATTAATAGATATTGGAGAGGAAGTGTTAAATTAATTTACTTCCTCTTTTTCTTTTCCAGATTATCCAGATAATGCATTTTACCATTTTCTTTATCGGAACTTGTCTTTGGCTTTTCCCCCATCTGCTCAAACATAGCACCCTTTAATTGTCCCGCCAGCTCCTTGGTACATCCATAACAGTATCTTCCAAAACGCAGAGAACAGCCGCATCTTTCACACTTTATGTAAAATTTACTTCCCTCCGGTATTTCCAGTCTTCCGTTTTTTAAAAATAAATTTACGATTTCCAATGCAACACCTGTATCCTCGGAAATAATACTGGCAGGAGTAGGACCGTTTTTATCCAGATATCTCTTTATTTTTCCAAAATCATCTAATTCCGCTGCACCGCAGTCCTCACAAACATATTCCCCACTGTTTTGATAAAATAGCTTTCCTCCACATTCTTTACAGAAAATAGGGCGTCTATCCATAATTAATCTTTCAACATCATCTTTCATAATTCATCCTCCCACTATTACCAGATATTTATACAAAAATTATCTATATTATTATAATCTTTTTCAACACTGATAGTATTTTACCATATCTTCATAAAAAAACAAAACTCCTATTTAAAAAACTTTATTTTTTCTATTATTATCCCACCTGCAGAAAGGTTGACACTTATTCCCAGATATAATAAAATAGTTATAATTATGTTTATTTATCAAAGGAGTATCTTGCAGATGAAAAAAACTCTTGCCATTCTGTTTGCGCTTTTATTTTTATTTACATTTTCCATGCCTGCTTACGCAACGGAAAATACAGAAGCAACAACAGAACATCCCGAAACAACCGAATATCCGGATGAACCATCCAAAGCACCCGACCTTGTATCAAATGCTGCTATTGTAATGGATGCTTCAACAGGTCAGGTATTATACGAAAAAAATTCCCATGAAAAAAAATACCCTGCAAGTATTACAAAAATTATCACGACTCTCATTGCTTTGGAACATAATGTTGACTTTAACGATACCGTTACCATGTCCGAAAATGCAATCTGGGATGTAGAGCGCGACAGTACCCTGATTGGATTGGATGTCGGTGAAAAGGTCACTGTCGAAGACCTGATTTATGCGACTATGGTCAGATCCGCAAATGAATGTGCTTATGCCCTGGCAGAATATGTCGCCGGAGATAAAGAATCCTTTGCCAAGCTGATGAACGAAAAGGCTTCCGATATTGGATGTGAGGATACACATTTTGTCACACCAAACGGTCTGCATGATGACAATCATTATACCACTGCTTATGACATGGCACTTATTACAAAATATGCTTTACAAAATGATACCTTCCGTGAAATTGCAGGTACTTTATCCTATACGGTTCCTGCAACCAACCTGGCTGATGTGACAAGACCTCTATGGGCCGGCAATAAAATGATTAATCCGGCTGAACCGTATTACTATGAATACTGTGAAGGCGGTAAAAACGGTTATACCTCCAAAGCCCATAATACACTTGTTACTTTTTCCAAAAAAGACGGTCTTGAACTGATTTGTGTTGTTTTGGACTGTGATGGTCAAAAATATAGTTATACAGATTCCAGGGCTCTCTATAATTACTGCTACAATAATTACACTTATTTCTATCCTCTGTCAGATTTTTCCTTCGAGACAGACGAAGAAAATGAACAAGAGAGCAATACCATTTTAAATAATTACTACTCCAGTCTGAACCATGAAATGGTTGATTTAACAGTAGACAAAAATTACTCTTTACTGATAAGCAAGTCTGTCGATACTACTAAAATTGAACGGGAGATTGTACTGTTTGACAGTGCACAGGACAATGCTTTGGGAGAAATCAAATTTTCTTATGATGGGGAACAGATTGGCTGTACTCCTATTACAAGTACCACTCCTCTGCTTTCTTCCACCATGTCCCAGGAAACACCGGAAAATAAAACTTCTACATGGGAACAAGTCAAAAAAGTTCTATTTATAATTTTGATTGTTATTGCTGCACTTGTAATCATATTACTAATTTATCTTTTATTTGCCGCTATCATAAGAAATATACGACGCAGCCGCAGGAGAAAACGATACAGAAGAAAACGAAAAAAACGGGATGATGACTATTACTTTTAGTGATTGAGAAGGGATAAATATGCCAAAGGATGAAACCAACCCACTTAACATTATAGAGGAAGCCAATTCTAAAACTCTGGATTACTTCAACAAAACCTATGTAAATAATCTGGAACTGGTGCAAAGTCTGAAAACAGAGTTGTTTGAGCTGGAGGTACAGATTGAAACCTTGGAGAAAACCAGGGATTTATATACTTATCATGTTGACAACCGCCGGAATGTATTTTCTCCCCTTGCCGGAGAAAATAACCCTGTTACAACAAAGGGACATCAGATTGAATTACAGATTAAGGACTTGGAAGATGCAAAGGAACGCCTGGAAAAACGTATTTCTGATTTGGAACAGGACATTACATTTTATAAAGAACAGGTAAGTATGTTGTCTAAAGCCAATAAATGTATCCATACTGTTCTAATCGGAAGCAGTCATGATGAGACCCCATACTCCTCTGATTATGATGACGGCATTGAATTTATCGAGACGGAAGCTGCAGAAGCCAGGATAACCCATCCCTATACAATGCTTATGCTGGAGGATTATGAAAATTATCAGCAGGCTGCCAGCCTTGACCAGAACATCAAACAGGAGCTGATTTCCAATCTGAACAAATTAGATGTGTTAAAGTGGCTGCTCCACTCTGACCTTGGCAGAGCAAAGGTTACTCTGGATGAACTTCACACATCCCAGCAATCCATTTTAGATTCACTGGAAGATGTGCTGGAGCATTTAAACTACAATATTGATACCAAACAGCCAATATGGGACCAGGTGGACAAGCTGATTGCCGGCTATCAAAGGGAGCATCCGGAATGTATGATTGATTCTTCCTGTGACTGTACAGAGCACGAGTTAAATCTTCCGCCGGTAATAACGATCCGCTTAATCAAAATGCTGCGTGAAGTATTTGATAATATTTTCAAGCATTCCAATGCCAACCGGGTAACCTCTAAAATATTTATCAGCAGCCGGTTAATTGATGTCTATGTCAATGATAACGGTGTGGGTATCCCGGAAGATTATTTAGAGCGTTCCAGCTGGAGTTCCGGACTTCACAAATTACATGAAATTATTTACCAGTTAGATGGAAAACTACAGATTCAGGGAGATTTAATTTCTGGAACAAATGTGCGTTTTTCATTTCCTATTAAGCGATAATACATATATCAGATTGAATACTATCAGGAGGCTATTTTTATTATGAAAGAACAGGTCATTGAACTGATTGCAGCTGCAGCAGATTTAGATAAGGAAACCGTTACAGGAATTTTAGAAATTCCGCCAAGAGCGGACATGGGAGACTATGCATTTCCGTGTTTTCAGCTTGCAAAATCACTGCATAAGGCACCGCCTTTAATTGCTGCTGACATTGCAGAAAAAATTAATAAAACGGATATTATTGATAAGCTGGAGGTTAAAGGTGCTTATCTCAATTTCTTCTTAAAAAAAGAAATGCTTGTAAAAACCATGGTAGAAAATGCCAGTATTCCTAACTTCGGTACATCTACTCTTGGAAATGGAAAAACTATCTGTATTGATTACTCCTCTCCAAATGTGGCAAAGAATTTTCATGTAGGACATCTTCGGACAACAATTATCGGAAATTCTCTTTACAAAATTTACAGTAAATTAGGATATCAGGTGGAGCGCATCAACCATTTAGGTGACTGGGGTACACAATTCGGAAAGCTGATTGTTGCCTACAAGGCATGGGGAAATAAAGAAGCCGTTGAGAAAGATGGTGTTGCAGAGCTTATGCGGCTCTATGTAAAGTTCCATGAAGAGGCAGAAAAAGACGATTCTCTGAACGACCAGGCAAGAGACTGGTTTACACAGATGGAAAAGGGAAATGAAGAAGCCCTGTCCATTTGGCAATGGTTTGTGGATATCAGCTTAAAGGAATATAAAGGCACTTATGCTTTACTGGGTATGGAATTTGACCACTATCTTGGTGAAAGCTTTTACCGTGACAAAACAGCAGATGTGGTAAAAAGACTTCAGGATGCAAATCTGTTACGGGAAAGTCAGGGTGCCCAGATTGTTGATTTGGAAGAATACAATATGGCACCATGCCTGATTATGAAAAAGGATGGCAGCTCTATCTACGCAACCAGAGACTTAGCTGCGATATTCTATCGTAAAGCTACTTGGAATTTTGACAAATGCCTCTATGTAACCGGTCAGGAGCAGAAGCTTCACTTTGCTCAGGTTTTCAAGGTAGTAGAGCTCCTTGGAAATGAATGGGCGAAGGACAGCCTGGTTCATATTCCTTATGGACTAGTCAGCTTAGAAGGTGCTAAGCTTTCCACACGAAGTGGTAATATTATCTATGCAGAAGATATTTTATTAGAGGCAATTGATAAGGTGAAGCAAATTATCCTGACAAAAAATCCTGACTTAGAGGATAAGGATGAAACTGCCAAAATGGTGGGGGTTGGTGCAATCATTTTTCATGATTTATATAATCAGAGAATCAAAGATGTTTCCTTCAAATGGGATAAAGTTCTCAACTTTGATGGTGAAACAGGTCCTTATGTGCAGTACACCTATTGCCGTTGTGCCAGCATTCTGCGAACGGTTTCCTATAATGAAAATGCAGCAATTGATTATAACCAGCTCCTGGATGAAGAAGCCATTTCACTATTAAAGGAAATCAACCGTTTTCCACAGGTAGTTTTGGATGCAGCAGAAAAATATGAGCCGTCTGTAGTTGCCCGCTTTGCCATGGATGTTGCACAGACTTTTTCCCGTTTCTACAATGCATGTCGTGTTAATGTTGAGGATGAAAGTACCCGTAACGCAAGAGTAAAGCTGGTATCCTTAACAAAAACTACTTTGCGGGATGCACTTGATTTACTCGGAATTCGTTGTCCAGAACAAATGTAATGCCGTCAAATTTTAACTATGGTTAAATTTTAATAGAATAAAGATTTACAGGGAGGTCTCTATGCTTCTTATTAAAAATGGTTATATTTTAGACCCTAAATCCCGGCGCGAGGGAGTTTATGACATATTAATTGAAGATAATAAAATAAAAAGGATAGATACCTTTATTACTTTAATTGATTTATCCGATGAAGAAAAAGAAAATTTGCAAATAATTTATGCTGACAACATGATGGTTGCTCCCGGTTTAGTGGATGTTCATGTACATTTTCGGGACCCTGGTTTTACTTATAAGGAAGATATTTATTCCGGCGCCAAGGCTGCTGCAAAGGGCGGTTTTACCACTGTTGTTTTAATGGCGAATACAAAACCAACTGTAGATAGTAAAGATACTCTTGAATATGTGATTAGTAAAGGAAAAGAAACAGATATCCATGTTTTAACCTGTGCTTCTATTACAAAGGGATTAAAGGGAAAAGAATTAACGGATATGGATTTACTAAAAAAGTATGGAGCTGTTGGCTTTACAGATGATGGTATACCGATGCTGGATGAAGAATTAATAGTCACCGCAATGAAAAAAGCAAAAGAATTAAAGGTTCCTCTAAGCTTCCATGAAGAAAATCCTGCTCTTATTACCAACAATGGTATCAATCATGGAAAAGCATCCGCATACTATGACATTGAAGGTTCTCCAAGAGCTGCGGAAATTGATTTAATTTACCGTGATTTACAGTTTGCAGTAGAAACAGATGCTCCAATTAATATTCAACATATCAGTTCAAAAGAAGGGGTGGAACTGGTACGACAGGCAAAACTGGACTCTACTAATATCCATGCCGAAGCAACTCCTCATCACTTTTCTCTGACTGAAGAATCTGTAATTGAATTTGGCACTTTGGCAAAAATGAATCCTCCTCTGCGCACGGAACAAGACCGACTGGCAATCATTCAAGGACTAAAAGATAACACGATTGATATTATAGCAACCGACCATGCTCCTCATAGTGCAGATGAAAAGGCAAAACCAATCACAGAAGCTCCAAGCGGCATTATAGGATTGGAAACTGCTCTACCATTGGGAATAACCAATCTAGTAAAAAGCGGTTATTTATCCTATATGGAACTATTAGAAAAAATGACTATTAATCCTGCTTCTATGTATCATTTAGATTATGGATATATTGCAGAGGGAGGTCCAGCAGACTTGGTCATTTTTAATGATAACCTACAGACTATTGATACGTTTTGTTCTAAATCAAACAACTCACCTTTCAAAGGACAATCTTTAAATGGTGAAATCCAATATACAATCTGTAATGGTAAAATTATTTACCAAAAATAATTAAAAAAAGTTATAATGTTTCACGTGAAACATTATAACTTTTTTTTTGCCAAACATATGAGAAAAATATCCGACAAATATTTTTTGAGTAAAATTCAAAACTCAATAAATAGTGTTTTTTATTTTTTAATTTACTAGATATCGTCTTTCACAATTTCACTTAATATGTTAGAATATATGTTGGTAAAAATATATCATAATAAAATTTTGAGATAGAATAAATATCTTATTAAAGGAAGTACATAGGAATGGGAAGAATTATAGCAATTGCAAACCAAAAAGGTGGTGTTGGTAAAACAACAACATCTATTAACTTAGCTGCTTGTCTTGCTGAAAAAGGATTTAAAACTCTGGCAGTAGACATGGATCCACAAGGACATTTAACAACAGGATTTGGTATAAACAAAGATGAATTGGAATACACCGTTTATGATGTTATGTGTGAAAATTGCAATATTGGTGAAGCTATGTTAATAAATGTTATACCAGGATTAAACCTCTTACCTTCCAATCGTTATCTTGCTGGTGCAGAGGTTGAATTTATTGGAGAACCAGACATGCAATATATTATCAAAAATCAATTACAGAAAATTCAGGATAAATTTGATTTTGTTATAATTGATTGTCCACCTGCACTGGGAATGCTTACAATTAATTCTATGACAGCGGCAAACACTGTTTTGGTACCAATACAATGTGAATTTTTTGCATTGGACGGACTTTCTCAATTAATATATACAATTGAATTAATTCAACAAAAATTAAATAAAAATTTAAAAATTGAGGGTGTTGTATTTACTATGTATGATTCTCGTACTAATCTCTCCCTACAAGTAGTAGAAAATGTAAAAGAAAATCTAAATCAAAATGTATATAAAACAATTATACCAAGAAATGTTAGATTAGCAGAGGCACCAAGCCATGGTATGCCAATTACAACTTATGACCCAAGAAGTGCTGGTGCAGAAAGTTATCGTCTTTTAGCAGATGAGGTCATTACCAATATAAATATTTAATAATAATTTCCATAAGATTTTTTATAAAGTAAAAATGTTTCACGTGAAACATCAGGAGGAATAGGAAATGCCAAAAAAAGGACTAGGAAACGGTTTGGATACTATGTTGGGTGTCAACACAACTCAATCCAGAAAGAACAAATCATCAAGTACATCGAAAGAAGATATAAAAGAGGTCATTAAAGAGGTTGTAAAAGAAATACCAACTGAAATCACTCTTAAAATAAAGGATATTGAAATAAATAAGGAACAGCCCAGAAAACAATTTAATGAGGATGCATTACAGGAATTAGCAGATTCCATTGCACAACATGGTATAATAGAACCTCTTGTAGTTACAAAAAGAAAAGACTATTATCTTCTTGTTTCTGGTGAAAGACGCTGGCGTGCTGCAATGAAGGCTGGATTAAAAGAAGTTCCTGTTGTAGTCAAAGATTATACAGACCAGCAAATATTAGAAATAGGATTAATTGAAAACATTCAAAGAGAAGACTTGAATCCTATTGAAGAAGCTCAGGCTTATAAAAAATTAATAGAAGAATTTCATTTAAAACAAGATGATGTTGCAGAACGAGTTTCCAAAAGCAGAAGTGCAATTACCAATATATTGCGATTACTGAACTTATCTGAACCAGTTCAGGAAATGGTTATTGATGAAAAGCTTTCAAATGGACATGCGCGAGCATTACTTCCAATTGAAGATAAAGAACTTCAATATGATACTGCCTGCAAGGTTTTTGACGAAAGACTTTCCGTAAGAGAAACAGAGAAGCTTGTAAAAAAACTTTTAAATAATATAAGCAATCCACAAAAGGAAGAAGTTGCCGCCGCAGAAGAGACATTAGACTTTTTATACAAAGAAATAGAAGAAAATTTCAAATATAAGTTGGGAGCAAAAACCACAGTAAAAGCAAAGAATAATGATAAAGGCAAAATAGAGATTGAATATTATTCCAAAGATGAATTAGAACATATTATGGAATTAATATACTCTATTCAAAATTAATTGAAACAAGCAGATAAATATTCAGTAATGCTGAAAAAATAAAGGATGAGGATAAATATGGGGACAAATATTTTTGAATCCATTGGAATAAGTACAGACCTTGTGGTAATTATACTAATTGTGATTGTACTACTCCAATTTATATGGATATTTACAATTATTTCCAAATATAATAAATTAAATAAACGTCTTACCAAATTTACTACTGGAAGAGATGCCGGCAATTTAGAGGAAGTTATCACAAAACGTTTTTCAGAAATCCGACAGATTGTAAAAAATGAAAAACAACAAAACCGTGATATTGATATCATTAATGATAAATTTCTCACGACCTTTTGTAAAATCGGTCTGGTAAAATATGATGCCTTTAAAGAAATGTCAGGTAAATTGAGTTTTTCTCTTGCTTTACTTACAGAAAATCATGACGGAATTATTATTACCTCCATGCATAGCCGGGAGGGTTGTTTCACCTATTGTAAAGAAGTTACAAATGAAGAATCTTATTACATCTTATCAGAAGAAGAACGTCTTGCCTTAAATGTTGCTATTGGCAGGGACGGTGCAAAAGAGGCAGCAAAAGAACGAGAAGAAAGAAAACCAGAAATAGGCTATTAAGGAGTACTCCATGCACAGTTATCTAAGGGCAATTGGCTTTAGCAAGCTTAAAAATAAAAGAGAACAGAATACACTTATAACTTCGGCACTAGAAAATGCTACAGATAAAATGGAAATTGAAATAGGATCCGGTATCAGGCTGGTACAGATTAACCAAAGTTTTGGGAAAAATTTAGGTATTTCCATAATTGGAGAATATGATAACGAAGAAATTCTTTCAATTGACCATTTTTTTCCATTCTGCTTAGGATACCATACTACTGAGCAGGCAGATATTCAAATTGAGCCTCACACTGACAAAGAAGCTTACTCCGCAGTATCTGAAGATTATAATCTTGGGATGACCCTTATTTATAACCTACAAAATATTGTAGATTATGTCCGCAGCACTTGGTTAAATGACTACTATAGAACTCCAAAAAAAGTAAAATTTGGTTCCCTTTCTTTAGAGGGAAGAATTTTATACGGTGTTCATCTTGATTACATTGCCTGTCCCTATGATAAACAGCCAATCAGTAGCAAAGACAGGCGTAAACTAATTGCAAAAGCAAAATCCGGAGATATGGATGCTTTAGAAAATTTAACCCTGGACGATATGGATACCTATTCTCTTATAACAAAGAGAATCAAGAACGAAGATTTACTGACAGTGGTGGAAACTTATTTTATGCCATATGGTATTGATAATGAACATTACTCTATTCTTGGAATTATTCAAAATATTGAGCAAATAATTAATGAATTTTCTGGAGAAATGGTGTATAATCTAACTGTATTATGTAATGATGTCAAGTTAAATGTTGTCATCAACTCATTAGACCTGCAGGGAGAGCCAAAAATAGGAAGACGTTTTAAAGGAATTATCTGGCTGCAGGGACAAGTGGACTTCACGTAGAAGGAATCCATGTAAAGATAATTTCATTGATAATCTGAAAATGATATGTTATCATTTTCTATTCAGTACCCGTAGTTAAATGGATATAACAATTCTCTCCTAAAGAATAATTGTGGGTTCGATTCCCGCCGGGTACACTCTCAAATTATAACCCTTGCTGTAGGAGGTAAATCATACTATGAATATTAAAAAGTCAAATTTAACATTCAGTGCTGTAGGATTCGTAGCATCCATATTGGTACTATTGTATTTAATTTTAAACACTCCAAATATGATTGAATTAATTATTGTTTTTGGATTGATTGCTTTAGCAGATACATATTTTTTGGTGGACAGTATCGTCAAAAAGATTGATGAAATTGCTGAGGTCTCCACGGATAAACAGACGGAGCTTGTAAAAGTAGGAAAAGGCATTTATTCTGTAGCTAAGAGAGAAGAGTCTGCTAATACCAGACAAAATGAAGCATTATTAGAACAGCTGGAGCAGTTAAGAAAAGAAAATAAAAAATTAAATGACGAGCTTATTGAACAGCAAAAGCTTTGTACAAAGATTTTAATTAAGAAAAATCAAGAAATCAGCGGCAAATCACTCAACAGCTCAGACCGTATTTCCAAACTTTTGGTTCAATTAAACGGTAATACAAGCAGTGCTTCAAAAGAAACAATGGAAGTACTGGAAGAGATTAATAAAGCATTAGACAACTACTACAACGATAGCAAACAGGATAATGTAAGACGTATGCGGGCAAACTAATTATTTTTGTACGATTAAAGAAGGATTAATATGAATTATATTGTTATGGATTTAGAGTGGAATCAAAGTTCTTCCGGGCAATCAGGCGAAAATCCTAGATTGCCCTTTGAAGTTATAGAGATTGGCGCTGCTAAATTAGATTGCAAATTTAATATTATTGACCAATACGGAAGTATTATTAAACCAAGAGTATACCGCCGATTACAGACTAAAATCCGGGAACTATTAAATTATGATGAATCATTTCTGAGAACAGGACGTCCATTTGATGTGGTATTCCGTGAATTTAAAAAATGGTGTGGAGATGATTATATATTTTGTACCTGGGGTCCATTGGATTTGACTTATCTCCAACAAAATATGGATTTCTACTATTTAAAAAATTTTGCTTTTCCTTTAAAATTTTATAATATTCAGGAAATTTACGCTATGAATCATTACAATGACAAAAGCCAGATGCCAAGTCTGGAAAAAGCAGTAATGGAGCTTCACATTCCGATTGTTGAACCATTTCACTGTGCAAAAAATGATGCTTATTATACAGCTAAGGTGTTTCAGGAAATGAACCGGAAAAAGCTTTCTGATATGTATAGTATTGATTATTATCATTATCCAACCTGCGAAGAAGAAGAAATTACTTCCCAGCACAACAACTATAGCGAATATATAACCCGGACCTTTAAGAACAAAAAAGAAGCAATGAGTGATAAAAATATATCCACTCTGCGCTGTCACAAATGTAACCGCAAATTAGCTAAAAAAATACGCTGGTTTGTGAATAATCCAACTACACAGATTTGTGTAGGCAAATGTTGGAACCATGGATTAATCTGTGGAAAAATACGCTTTAAAAATACAAGAGACGGCAATGTATTCGTTGTAAAAACAGTTGAAAAAATCAATAAAAAAGAATTTGAAAAAATCCGAAACCGCCAGATAGAATTACGGGAAAAAAGAAAAGAAAAGCGTCATCAAAAAAAGAACGCATCATAAAAAACAGAAGCTTATAAAAGCTTCTGTTTTTTATATCTGCATCAGCTATAATAATTTTTATTTAATGGGTTCCTTGCTGGCAGTTCCAGCCTTTCGTGGATATGCCTTTGGTGTACTTTTTACTTTATCAATCTGTACAAAGGAACGCTCAATATCTGATTCCGGTAATATAAATTTCTTAACTGTGGCTAATTTTCCACCCAAAATATTTATAGCTTTTTTTGCACCGTCAAGCTCATCTTCTATATCTGCTGACTTATAAGAAATAAATTTACCACCAGTCTTAACAAAAGGCAGGCAATATTCACTTAGTGTAGAAAGATTTGCCACTGCTCTGCTCACACATAAATCAAAGCTTTCCCGGTAAACTGCATTTCTTGCTGCTTCCTCTGCCCTTCCATGAACCGCATCAATATCACATAATTCCAATTTATCAATTACGGACTGTAAAAATTTCACACGTTTATTTAAGGAATCCATTAAAGTAACCTGTAAATGGGGAAATGCAATCTTCAATGGAATACCCGGGAATCCCGCTCCGGTACCCAAATCCAAAACCCTTAAATCATTATCCGGATTACAAATATCTGGATAAACCTCTGCCAATGCCAGAGAATCTAAAAAATGCTTGGTAATGACCTCATCTAACTCTGTAATTGCTGTCAGATTCATCACTTTATTTGTCTCAACCAGCATATCATAATAAGTTTGAAATTGATTCAGCTGCTTCGCTGATAATTCAATATGAAATTTAGCTGCTTTTTCAATAAGTCGATTCATATTTACTCCTTATTTTTGTACAATGCACAAATTTTAGTAATGGAATTTTATCATAAAAATCTCTTTTACTCAATATCCCCCATTACAATATCTTTTCCATTCCAATCTTCTGTGGTACAAGTCCACATTTTTCATAAAATTGCATTGCATCTTCGTTACATGACCATACATTGAGGGTGACATTATAACAACCACTTTCCCTTGCAAATGCCAAAACATATTCGTATAACTGCCTGCCAATATGCTGTCCTCTGCTATTCTCATCCACACACAAATCATCAATATATAAGGTTTTTATATCTGTTAAAATATTATCCTTTATATGCTGCTGAAATACACAAAAAGCATAGCCAAGAACAGTATCGTTATCATCTACTCCAACAAAAATTGGTTTTGTATCATTCTTGATAATTTCCAATAATTCCTCATCCGTATATTTTTTTACATTTCCCTTAAACAAATCCGGTCTGCCGTTATGATGAATCATTAAAACCTGGCAAAGTAATTTGTTGATTCCATTCATATCCTTTTCTTCTGCTCTACGGATTTTCATAATACTACCCCTTCTATAATCATTCGTTAATTTTCCAATAACCTTTTCTGTCAGAATCTATTCTTTCAATTTTTCCTGATTCTCTTATTCAAAAGAAAAAATCAATTTTATAAATTGCTCTGATATTTCAAATATATCATCAACACTGATATATCTGCCGGCGACACTCCCGATATTCTTGAAGCCTGTCCAATATTCTCCGGGCGGATTTCATTTAATTTTTGTCTTGCTTCTTTTCTAAGATTATGCACATTTTCATAATCAATATCCACTGGAATCCTCTTTTTTTCCAGCTTCTTAAAATGCTCTACCTGGGAACGCTGACGCTTGATATATCCATCATACTTAAGCTCAATATTAATCTGTTCAACAATATCCTTTGCAAGTGGACTATTCCACAAAGCTTCATTTTCCTGATATATCTTTTCCCTATCCTCATCAATCGGTGCAATCAATTCATAAGAAAGTTCCGGACGTTTTATCAAATCTGCCAAGGATACAGCTGTCTTTAATGAAGTACTTCCGTTTTTTTCTAAAAAGGACTGAACTGTCCTATTAGCACCTACCATTGTCTCCGATAGCCTTGTTACCTCTTTCTCAATCAGACTTCTCTTTTTACAAAAATGCCGGTATCTTTCTTCATCAATTAATCCAATCTCATACCCAATATCCGTGAGCCGCAAATCCGCATTATCCTGACGGAGCAATAAACGGTATTCTGCCCGCGAAGTCATCATACGGTATGGTTCCTTTGTCTCCTTTGTTACCAAATCATCAATCAGTACACCGATATATCCTTCCGAACGGTCAAGCACCACTGCTTCCTTTCCCTGAAGCTTTCTTGCCGCATTAATTCCTGCCATCAGTCCCTGTGCCGCCGCTTCCTCATAACCGGAGCTTCCATTCATTTGTCCTGCGCTAAATAAACCTTCCACATCCTTAAATTCCAAGGATGGCTTTAAGAGTAAAGCACTGATACAATCATACTCAATCGCATATGCATTTCTTACAATTCTGGCATTTTCTAATCCCGGTACACTCCGGTACATTGCATACTGTACATCCTCCGGCAGAGAAGAACTCATTCCTCCAATATACATCTCATTGGTAAATTCACCCTCTGGCTCCACAAATACCTGATGACGGTTCTTATCTGCAAATTTCATTACCTTATCTTCAATAGAGGGACAATATCTGGGACCTGTTCCTTCAATTGCTCCGGAAAATAAAGGAGAACGGTCAATATTATTCCTTATAATATTATGCGTTTCCTCATTCGTATAAGTAAGATAACAGCTAACCTGCTCTCTCTTAATATCCTCTTCTGTATTGGTAAAAGAAAATGGCACAATTGTATCATCACCCTTTTGCTCCTCCATTTTTGAAAAATCAATACTTCTTTTATCAATTCTTGCAGGTGTTCCTGTTTTAAAACGGCGCAGAGGAATTCCTACATTTAACATGGAATCCGACAAATAATCTGCTGACGATAAACCATTTGGTCCGGTATAATTCACTACATCTCCATAAATGCATCTTGCTTTCAAATAGACACCGGTACAGAGAATCACACATTTTGCATAATAAGAAGCGCCAGACCTTGTACGGACACCTCTTATCTTTTGTCTGTTCTTACCCTGGAATACATTTATCTTTTCTTCATCTATATCATAAGAGACTATATCGTCTATTACTGTCTTCTCCTCATTCTGCCATATTTCACTGCCTTCAAATAACAGCTCTGTCACCTCTGCCTGCCGCAAAGTTAAATGTTCTGTATTTTCCATTGTCATCCGCATCTGTCTCGTATATTCTGCCTTGTCTGCCTGGGCACGAAGAGAATGTACAGCAGGTCCTTTTGACTTATTCAGCATCTTAGACTGAATATAGGTTTTATCAATATTTTTACCCATTTCTCCACCAAGTGCATCAATTTCCCTTACCAGATGTCCCTTTGAAGAACCTCCCACATTTGGATTACATGGCATCATCGCTACACTATCCATACTTACTGTAAATAAAATTGTCTCCTGACTAAGCCTTGCTAATGCCAAAGCTGCTTCACAGCCTGCATGTCCGGCTCCCACCACAATTGCATCATATGTTTCTTCTATCACATTCATGTTAATCTCCTACTATTTATCCTTTAATAAATTTTGATTATTCATTCTTTCCTAATAAATTGATGTATTTAGAATATACTTCCCTGACACCATTTTCATCCTCTTCAAATGCTTCAAATACATCTGATATATCATATATCTCTGTAGAAACCTTCTTTTTATCTGCATTTAAATAATCCTTACAATATCCTTTTGCATATTCCTTTGCTTTTTTCAATGCAAGCTTCTCATTTTCTTCTCTTACAGTCAAAATCATTTCTTCATAAAGAATTTCATCCTCATTTTCAACCCAGCTTTTCAAAATCACTTTTATTCCATACATATATTTTATTTCCCCATACAAAATTCTTTGAAAATAGTATCCACTAAATCATCCTCCACTGATTCTCCAATAATATATCCAAGCCGCTCATAAGCTGTCATTAAATCAATGGAATAAAAATCCTCCGGCATTCCATCTGCAATACTTTTCCTAACCATTTTAATAGAAGAAAGTGCTTCCTCCAAAGCCTCTTTATGACGCACATTAGTAATATAAATTTCATCATTATAAGATAGACTTCCATGAAAAAACATATTATTTAATTCCCCATAAAATGCTTCAAATCCTGTCTGCTCTTTCGCACTGATATCAATAATTGTCTTGTCTAAATGTGATACAATATCTTCTTTTGTTATCACATTTTCCAAATCTGATTTATTTTGTAAAATAATAACCTGTTTATCCTGAATCTGTCTCATAATCTCATAATCATTTTTATCTAATGGAACAGAAGCATCTACAATATAAAGAATCAAATCTGCCTGCTGCATAGCTTCTAAGGATTTATCCACGCCAATCCGTTCTACTACATCCTCTGTATCCCGAATGCCGGCAGTATCTACAATATTCAAAGGAATTCCATTAATCGATATAAATTCCTCCAACGTATCTCTCGTCGTCCCTGCAATTTCCGTCACAATTGCACGTTCTTTACCGGTCAGTACATTCAACACAGAAGATTTTCCTGCATTTGGTTTTCCGAGAATTACAGTATGGATTCCTTCTTTCATTAATTTACCATCATCTGCAGTTTCAATTAAATGATATATTTCTTTTTCTTTCCGGACAAGTAATTCATCTAAAGTGTCTCCAAAATCGTCTAAGCTGTAGTGCTCCGGATCATCCAAAGCAGATTCAATATAAGCAATATTATGAATCAGTTCATCACGCAGCTCTTCTATCTTTTTCCGCAAGCTTCCTTTCAATTGGGAAACAGCAGTCTTTGTTGCTAAATCACTTTTTGCAGATATCAAATCCATAACTGACTCTGCCTGGGATAAATCTATTCTTCCATTCAAAAATGCACGTTTTGTAAATTCACCAGGCTCTGCCAGCTTTGCACCATTCTTTAGCAATAAATGAAGAATCTGTTTCATTACCTGTATACCACCATGACAGTCAATTTCCACAACATCCTCTCTCGTATAGGTGGAGGGAGCCTTCATAACCAAAACAATTACCTCATCAATAATTTGTTCCTCTTTTCCATAAATTCTGTCCACAATATTCCCATAAGCAGCCGTATACGACTCCAGATTATGAATCTCTTTTCCTCTTTTCTTTGGAACAAAAACAGAATCTGCTATTTTAATTGCATGTTCACCACTTACACGAATAACTCCAATTCCACCCTGATTCATTCCCGTTGCTATGGCAGCTATGGTATCTGAAAATTTTATCATTTTTCTTACCCTTCTAAATTATCTTATTCTTTATTTTCTTCCTTTTCTTTGTCAACGTGCATATTATACCACAAGGGTATATATTCTCACTAGGCTCGTATTGCGCTTCACTTATATTCGCCAAGTGTTCATATTATACCACAAGGGCATATATAAAAAATAGTGGAAAGATTCATTTATTCAGATGAATCTTCCCACTTCTCCATTCATATTCTCTTCCTTTACTTCTTCAAATATATAACTACCTTGCGGTAAGGCTCTTCACCTTCACTCCTGGTTGCTACATATTTATCATTTTGTAATGCAGAATGAATAATTCTTCTCTCATATGGATTCATTGGCTCAAGCGTAACACTTCTTCTGCTTCTTTTAACCTTAAATGCAATATTCTTGGCAAGATTCTCCAAAGTATCTTTTCTTCTTGCACGATAATTTTCTGTATCCAGCTTTACACGGACATAGGATTCACTTTCCTTATTGACAAATAAACTAATCAAATACTGTAAAGCATCTAAAGTCTGTCCTCTTTTACCAATCAGAATACCCATTTCCGGTCCTTCTAAATTAATACTCATATTATTATTTTCTTCATCAAAATCAATGGTAATTTCTGTTTCAATATCCATTGCTTTGAATAGAACTTCTAAATATTCATTTGTTTTATCCGCAATTGTTTTAGCTTTCTCTAATTTTTTTGCCTTTATAATTGCAGGCTTTGCACCCAGTCCCAAAAATCCGGCAGAGCCTTTATCCACTATTTCATATTCTAATTCGCTACTGGTAACTCCAAGCTCTATTGTTGCTGCTGTAACTGCCTCTTCTACTGTTTTTCCCTTAAACTCTGTGTAACTCATTTTACTTCTCCTCCTTAATTACTTTTATCATTATTTGAATTATTATAATTCATCATAATATTTGCTTTCGAACCAAGGCTTCCTTCTTTATATTTTTTATTCTGCTTTTCCTGTACTGCTTTTTGCGATTTTTCAGAAGGAACATAATTTCTTAAAGATGCTGCAGAATTTTTTTTCATTGCCTGCTGTTTTTCCAGCTGCTCCTGAGCTTCCGCAGAGGTATCCATCATTCGCTCCATAAAGGATTTTTTTCCACCACGTTTTTCTTTCTTTTTTGCAGCTTTCTCCATCTGCTTTTCCAAAATTTCATCCATATCTACATGGTCATAATAGAAGTTAACAATCAGCTGTGTCAATAAAGATATCAGTGCACTTATTGACCAGTAAATACCAATACCTGCCGGCAGGGAAATACAAATAAAAATAGACATAAGAGGCATTGTAATCTGCATACTCTTCATCATTGTATTTGCCGTTGCATCACTCTGCTGCTGATTGCCGGAAGTAACCTTCATTGACAAAAAATTAAAAAAAGCAGATGATATTGGAATCAAAAGTGCCCAGCTTAGCTTATAACCAGGGGCCTCCGAAATATTAATTCCAAGAACAAAAGAATGAATCTGGTCAATTTTATCAATATTTTCTGCAACATTACCTGATAAATTCAAAGTATCCATTAAAGTATTTAAATGGGATACTCCAAAATTAGATAATACATCTATCACATTATTAATACCAATTTCTGTCAAATCTTTAAATTTACTGATTGCATAGCTGGCACCACTAATACTATTTTCATTTACAAAATCGATTAAAAACTGCTGCACCTTTCCTTCTCCCTGGCTGTCTATAACACCCTGGGCAATCGGCATATACATATCTTTTATCTTTCCAACATAGGCTGGAATATTTTGTATCACCTTGTAAAGTGCATAAATAATAGGCAGCTGAATTAAAGTAGGAAGGCATCCACTTGTCATGGATGTTCCATATTTATCATAGACAGCCTGCAACTCCTGCTGTTGCTTTACCATAGATTCCTGGTCTTTTTTATCTTTATATTTTTTTTGAATCTTCTGAATTTCAGGCTGAATAACCGCATTAATCTTCATAGATTTTTGCTGTTTAAATGTTAATGGAAATAATATCAGCTTCACAATTATAGTGAAGAGAATAATACATACTCCTAAATTTGCTATTCCATTACTTCCTGCCAGAATATTATAAGTAAAATCCAATAATTTACCAAATACCCAGGCAAATGGCCCTAAAAAACCTCCCTGTGCCGTTAAAAACATCAAAATAAAAGTCCTCCTTAAGATTTTTTCTGTGGAACCGGATCATATCCACCTTTTGAAAAAGGATTGCATCGTAATATTCTCCAAATAGCCAGCAGACTTCCCTTGATTACTCCATGAACCTCTAAAGCCTCAATAGCATAGGAAGAACAGGTTGGATAATACTTACAGGTTGCATGTCCTTTAAGCGGTGACAAAAATTTCTTATAAAATTGTATCAATTTAATGAGAATATTTTTAATAATGTTCAAAACACACCTTATTTTGTGCATTTTTCCAAAGAATCTAAGATTTGATGCAGCTTAGCTAAATGGAGAAATGCACTTTCCATATCCCAATAGTTACGACCTTTAGAATTAACCCTAGCCACCACTACAATATCCTTACCTTTCATAAGATTATTCTGCTGTAAGCGGTAAACCTCTCTAATCAATCTGGTGATACGATGTCTGACAACACTATTGCCAACCTTTTTACTAACAGATATCCCAAGTCTGTTACTCTCCAGATTATTGTCAACTATATACATAACAAGGTATTTATTAGCATAGGATTTACCTCGTTTATATACATTTCCAAATTCTAAACTGTTCTTTAAAGAAATAAATTGTTTCATTGACTGATTCCTAACTCAAAAATGATCCACTGAACCATTTCTTCATATGCTTGGCAACAAAGAAAAAGGTCACAAATCTGTGACCTATGCTGATAAACGCTTTCTACCCTTTGCACGTCTTGCGGCCAAAACTTTTCTACCATTTGAAGTGCTCATTCTTTTTCTAAACCCATGAACCTTTGATCTCTGTCTCTTCTTAGGCTGAAATGTCATTTTCATCTCAAAATACACCTCCTTCTTTCTGAAAACACTTAGCACATTATATTAAAAAAACCTTTATAAGTCAAGCAATTCTTTATGTTTTTCTTTTTTTATACCTAAAACACAATATATGGTATTTTTATTCTTATTTTATTACTATATGATTGTTACCCTGATTCAGAAAATCTATACAGTCCACACATTCTCTGAAATTTATCCTTAAGTTTTCTTGTGTTTACATAATGTTATCCACAAAATGTGAATAACTTGTGGATAACTACCCTTTCTTCATGTGGATTTATAAACTTTTTCCTCTATTTTATTGATTTTTTCATAAAAATTAAAGTTTTCCACAATACATTCTATCCTTAAAGATACCTCTTTTTTCCTTGAAAAAAACCTGTCTTTAGTGTATTATTAATTAGTATGCGTATGCTCATTTTAAAAACATGTATACAATTTATTATACTATTTTAGAAAGGAATAATCATATGAAAGAAATGCTTATAAAACAATGGGACAACATATTAAATCTTTTAGAAACCGAATATGATGTATCCCATATGATGATTAATACCTGGATTCGTGCCCTTTCTATTAAA
>ULOF01021884.1_pt1 | contig 20549 bp, 14 predicted proteins | sample 1952371 | NCBI WGS metagenome assembly ULOF01 (sample SAMEA4835597, study PRJEB28245) | human gut metagenome | biome: gut microbiome; material: fecal sample | place: Denmark | collected 2008 | reverse complement strand
ATGTGCTCTTCTAAATAAATTATATGAAGACACAAATGATATGAATGAAACTTTATGTTTATTTCAAAAAAAAGTAAAAGGTACTTATGCTTTAGGTATTATATGTGATGATGATTATAATACTTTATATGCTTTAAAAAATAAAAGTCCATTAATAATTGCTTTTGGAGAAAATGAAAATTATATTGCATCAGATGTTCCAGCAATACTTGAATTTACTAATAAATATATAACTTTAAATGATTGCGAATTTGCTAAAATCACTGAAAATAGAGTTACTTGTTATAAAGATAATGAAGTTATAAACAAAAAGATAAACAAATTTGAAGGAAGTGCTGAAAGTATAGAAAAAAATGGCTATGAACATTTTATGTTAAAAGAAATATTTGAGCAACCTGAAGTATTTAAGAAAACAGTATTTAAATATACAGAAAATGGCATTAAAAGTTTAATCGAAAATATGCCTGATTTTAAAAAATATAAAAGTATTAAAATAGTAGCTTGCGGTAGTGCTATGCATGCTGGAATGGTTGGAAAAAGTTTAATTGAAGAATATGGTAATATTCCTGTCGATGTTGAAATAGCAAGCGAATTTAGATACAAAAAATTATTTATTAATAAAGACACATTAGTTATTTTAGTTTCACAGTCAGGAGAAACTGCTGATACATTAGCAGCACTAGAAATTGCAAAAGAAAAAGGTTGTGACACACTAGGAATAATAAATGTTTTAGAAAGTTCTATTGCAAGAAGTTCAGATATAGTATTATATACAAAAGCAGGAAGTGAAATAGCTGTTGCTACTACTAAAGCTTATTCAGCGCAAATTGCCCTACTTTCATTAATTGCTTTAAATATTGCTTGTTCTAAAAAACTAATAAGTGAAGACGAAATAAAAGAAATATTATCTGAGATAAAAAATTTACCTATTAAAATTCAAAGTTTATTAGATAAAAAAGATGATTACAAAGAAATAGCTAAAAAAATATATAATAAAAACAATATATTTTTTATAGGACGAGATATTGATTATGCATTATGTATGGAAGGTTCTTTAAAACTTAAAGAAATATCTTATATTAACAGTCAAGCATATGCTGCTGGTGAGTTAAAACATGGAACAATATCTTTGATTGAAGAAAATACTCCTGTTGTTGCGATTGTAACAAATGAAAGTATTAGTGAAAAAACAATAAGTAATATTAAAGAAGTAAAATCTAGAGGTGCTGATGTTGTTTTAGTTACAACCGAATCATTAAATAAAGAATCAGATTTTTATAATGAAAAAATTGTTATTCCGAATACTCACAAATTATTACAACCGTTGTTAACTGTTATTCCTTTACAATTACTTTCTTATGAAATAGCAAAATTAAGAAATTGTAATATTGATAAACCAAAAAACTTAGCAAAGTCTGTTACTGTAGAATAAAAATAGCATCCAATGATGCTACTTTTTTATTTCAAATATTGTACCTTCTCTTGTATCTTTTAATATTATTCCTTTTTGTAGTAATTCGTTTCTAATCGAATCAGAAAGTTCATAGTTTTTATCTTGTTTTGCTTTATTTCTTTCTTCTATTTTTTCATTGATATATTTAGTTAATTCATCATCAATGTTTTGAATATCATCTTTTAATAAATTTAATGACAACACGCTATCAAACATTTCTACCAAATATAATTTTGTATTGTTATTAGCTTCTGACTTTATAACATCATAAAGTGTAGTTAAAGCAAGTGAAGTATTTAAATCATTACCTAAAGCTTCTAAAAAATTTATTTTATATTTTTCTACTAAGTTATATTCTATTTCACCATTTTTATTTTCTTTTATATTTTTAATTTTAGATTTTAATTTATTATATGTATTTACAGCACCATCTAAAATATCATATGAAAATAATAATTGTTTTCTATAATGTGATTGTAGGCAAAATAATCTATAACAAATAGGATCGTAACCCTTTTCTTCTAAAAGTGAAACTGTTAAGAATTCTCCTTTTGATTTACTCATTTTTCCTGTTTCATCATTTAAATGTTCTACATGAAACCAGTAATTACACCATTTATGTCCTAAATAGCTTTCGGATTGAGCAATTTCATTTGTATGATGTGGGAATATATTATCTATACCACCACAGTGAATATCTAAATGTTCTCCTAATTTTAATATAGATATACCCGAACATTCTATATGCCATCCTGGGTACCCTATACCCCATGGACTATTCCATTTTAGTTCTTGATCATCAAATTTTGATTTTGTAAACCATAATACAAAATCACCTTGATTTTTCTTACCTAAATCTTCTTCTACACCTTCTCTAACACCAACTACCATTTCATCTTCTTTATGATTTGTAAGTGCATAATAATCTTTTAGTTTTGTTATATCAAAATATACATTTCCATTAGATATATATGCATATTCTTTTTTTAATAATGTTTCTATTATTTTTATGTATTCATCAATGCATTCTGTTGCTTTTACTACTATTTCAGGTTTCTTTATATTTAATTTATTACAATCTTCAAAAAAAGCTTTTGTATACATATCAGCTATTTGCATAACTGTTTTATGTTCTCTTTTCGCCCCTTTTAGCATTTTATCTTCACCAGAATCAGAATCACTACTTAAATGACCTACATCTGTTATATTCATACATCTTTTAACTTTATACCCCATCAAGTTAAAAGTTTTTTCTAATATGTCTTCCATTATATAGCTTCTTAAATTTCCTATATGCGCAAAATGATATACAGTGGGTCCACAAGTATACATTGTTATTTCATTTTTATTGTTTGGAATAAATTCTTCTATTTTTCGTGTTAATGTATTATATATTTTCATTATATCAACCTCTAATTAATTATATCATAATTATATAAAAAAAACGCTTAAAATAGCGTTTTTATATTATTATAATGATTTAGAACATTCTTCAGAATCTACATAATCATAAACTCTATCTAATTCTGTAATAGATACATTATATTTAGAAGCTGTTATTTCATCATAAACATCTTTATATAAATCCTTATAAATTTCTTCTTCCATATTGTTTGGCATATTTTTTCCATTTTCACTATTTACTAGTTCAAGTACTGGTTCATATGCTACTGTAGCTTCTTTAAGAGTTTCTGAATTCCCTATCAAGTCGTATGCTTTATCTAATTCTACATATGTTTCATATTCACTAGATTTTTTTGAAACAATATTTGAAACATGTACTTTAACTGCATTATCTTTTAATTCTTTGATTAATTCATCATATTCAGGCATTCCTACCAATTCAGGATCAATTTCTATTGTATAAGCATTAATCATTGAATTTCTTATTTTATCTAACGCATTTAAATAATTTTGTCTATTTAGCTCTTCTTTTTCATTTAATACACCACTGGAAACTAATACTTTTTTTAAATCTGAATTAATGATTGTTTTATTAACTTCTGTTACAAACGCTGCTAATTCTTCTGTTGTAATATCAATTCCTTCAAACTCTTTTTCTGCTGATTTTAATAATTCAACATATTCATCTTTTGTTAAATATTTAATTTTACTATATTTATCAAGTTCATCTTGAATAGACGATTCGATAGAAGTAGTTTGGTTAGATGATGTTGAAGTTGTAGTAGATATGCTACTTATACTTTCACTTGAATTTTCATTTGAGTTATTATTTTTTCTAGTTGATGCTGCTATAATAGGAATTGAAGTAGCCATCATAATTCCTGCAAGAATTCCGGCCATTTTTTTATTGATTTTAAAACGTTTTTCTTCAGTTGTAAGTGCTTCTTCATTTATATTATTAATTTTTATAACTGGATATTTAAGAACAAATCTTGTATCAGTATTTTTAATTTCATTATTTTCATTTTCTAATTCATCATTTAATAATTTATCATAATCAATTGGAGTTTCAGTTGTTTCTTTTACAACCTTATTCTCGTCGATTACCTTTTTTCTTTCATCCATAATTTGTTGTTTTTCTTCCTCAGTATAATATATTTTTTCCATATTTTTTCCCCCTTTAAATTTATGGCTTGTATAATACCATATTATATGATATTTGTCAAATTTTATTTATATATTTCTCTGTTGATGTGCTGTATGATAACACAAATATACCAATTTGTCAAATTTTCCAAAATAAAAGGACTTATTGCTAAGTCTTTTACTTTCAAAATAAATGGTGCGAGTAGGAAAGTTATTTCAAACTTTTTTCGCAAAAGTAAGTCGTTGCAATAATCACATCAACTTCTAATAATATAATACCATAAATATTATTAATTTAAAATATAATTTTAATGAATGTTTTAAAAGATAGAAAAAGATTACTATTTCTAGTAACCTAACTGATAAATTGTAATTTATAATTCCTTTGTTATTATTTATTCAACATTTTTAAGTGATTCTATCATATTTATCTTTTTTAGATTATAATGTGTAACTATATTTACGATAATAGTAAAAAATATAGTCATCAAAGCAGATATAACATAACTTAATATATCAACGTGCCTAATAAACATTATATAATCTGGCTCACAAGTAGATATAATGAAATGACTTAAATATGACCCAAACAATAAACCTATAGCAATTCCAATAATAGTTAATAAAACATTTTCCCTCGTAATATATCTATCTACCTCATTATGATAAAACCCTAATACTTTTAAAGTTGCAATTTCCCTTTTTCTTTCACTAATATTGATATTCGATAAATTATATAAAACGACAAAGGCTAGTAATGCTGCAGCGATAATTAAAATTGCTACAATAGAATCAATAGAGCCTAGCATACTATTGATATTTTCTTTTATATCTTCATTATTTACAATAGAAGTTATTTCATTTTTACTAATATACTTTTCATCAAATTGATTGCTATCATGTTCATTTAAATTATCAAAATCTATTAGAAAAGAATTTATTTTATAATTTTTAAATGTATTTTCATAAGTATTTTTATTGATATATAAATACTGGTTAATATAGTTTTTTATAATATGTTCTACAATAAGTTCATATTTATTATTTTCATCATCAAATAGTATAAGTTTATCTCCTAGATCTATATTTAAAAGAGTTGCAGTCTTTTCGCTAATAATTACCGAATTGTCGCTAGGAATTAAATTTGTATTATCCTTATCTTTTACACTATCTAATGTTATTACATCTCTTAATTCTTCATTATTATTTGCAACAATCATTGTCACTTCCTCAGTATTACCTTTATATCCAACTGTGATATTATCAATGTTAGTTTCTACTATTTTACGAATAGATTTTTCGTTTTTTATTTCTTGTTTTACCACATCATAATTCGTATTTTCTTTTAACATCACAATTTTTTCATAATTAAAAATATGTTCAAACTGATAATTTGTAACATCTTTTAAGGAATCTTTCAACCCAAATCCTGCTAATATTAAAGCAGTACATCCGGCAATTCCAAATAGTGTTGTAATTACTCGGCTTTTATATCTAAATATGTTTCTAACGGTTATTTTATTAGAAAAATTTAATCTTTTCCAAATAAACGGAATATACTCTAAAAGTATTTTCTTACCACTCTTTGGAGATTTAGGTCGCATTAAATTAGCAGGTACATTTTTTAGATTCTTTATGCATATAAATATTGCTGTACCACAAATACAAAAAACACATATTAAAAGACCAATAAAATTAAAAAGATTATTTGATTCATATATAAATTTTGGTATAAAAAATAATTTTTTATAAATATTCCAAATAACATAAGGGATTAAAACAGACCCTATCAATATCCCTAAAATACCACCAGTAATGGTCGCCAATAGTGAAAATACAATATATTTAGATGTTATATGAAAATTATTAAAGCCTAATGACTTTAAAGTTCCATTTTCAGTTCGATCTTCTTCAATCATTCTCATCATAGAAATAAGACTAACTAAAATGGCTACACAAAAGAATATAATCGGAAATACATTACCTAATTTGTTTAGATTATCACTAGCAATCACAAGGTCTTTATAAGAATCATTATCATTTCTATCAAATATGTACCATTTTGGCTTAATAAAATTACTCTCATCTAACTGTATTCCATATTGATTTGCTTCTAATATTTTTTCACCATAAAGTTCGCTATACCTAACATCTTGTCTTTCTTCTTTCATATTCTCTACAGAATCAATTACTTTACTAATAGTATCCAAATACTCATCACTATTTGTTACCATTTTTTTTGCTTGTTTTACTGTAATATAGATATTGGTAAATGCTTCTTCTTTGACTACTTCTTCATTTGCATAAGCATAATAATTAACTTTGCCATTTCCAAGGGTAGTTGTAGGTCTTTCAGTTGAAAAATATATTGGACTAATAACTGTACCAACAATTTTCTTTTTCTCATTCATAATTGTAATGGTATCATTTATTTTTAAATTGTTTTCTTCTAAAAGCAATTTATCAACAACAATTTCACTATTGTTACTAGGAAGTTTTCCATCACTCAAATAAACTTTGTTAATATTATTATTAAGTCCTATAATTCTTAAAACAAACTCCTTATTATCAAGTTCTAAATAGGTATCTTTGGTGTAAGTTCCTATTACTTCTTTTACATCATTTATTTTTTTTAATTCTTCTATATCATTATTAGTTAATCCTAAATTAGAAATAATTTCGATATCATAAACATTATTTTCGTCATAATAATTGTCTAATGTTTTTAACATATCAGGTCCACAAGACTGAATCCCCGTAAAAAAACCTACTCCTAAAAAAGCCATACAAAACAAGGAAAGAAACCTTTTATTATTATCTTTTATTTTCTTAAAAATATGTTTTAATAGTTTATTTTTCATCTTACCACTCAACATCCTCCACTCTTTTAGGATTTTTGTTTATGATAATTTCATCTACGCCACCATTTTTAAACTTAATTATTTTATCAGCAATCAAAGAAATAGCAGCATTATGTGTTATAATGATTACTGTCATTTTTTCCTTTCGGCAAGTATCTTCTAATAGTTTTAAAATTTGTTTTCCAGTTTTATAATCTAAAGCACCTGTTGGCTCATCACATAAAAGTAATTTAGGATTTTTAGCGATTGCTCGCGCTATAGCGACTCTTTGTTGTTCTCCCCCAGATAATTGAGCAGGAAAATTGTCCTTTCTTTTTCCTAATCCCACCTTATTTAAAATAGTGATAGGATCTAAATAATCTTTGCATAATTGAACTGCAAGTTCCACATTTTCTAATACTGTCATATTTTGAATAAGATTATAAAATTGAAAGACAAAACCTATATCATTTCTTCTATATTTAATGAGTTCTTTTTCTTTTAACTTATCTATTCTAACTCCATCAACTATAACTTTACCACCAGTTAATGTATCCATTCCTCCTAAAATATTAAGACAAGTTGTTTTCCCTGCACCACTTGGACCTAATATACAAACTAATTCTCCTTTTTCAATTTCAAATGAAGTATCCTTTAATGCTTTTATTTCTACTTCTCCCATTTGATAAATTTTATCTACTTTTTTAAATTCTATATAAGCCATAATTACATCTCCAATCTATTTAACAAATTACTATTTATCTAATTTTATTATATCGTTTACATCATTGGAGCAAATAATCTTAAAATAGCTTGCCATAGTCCTTTAAATAAACCATTTTTTGCTTCTTTTTCATCTACTTTATGTGATTCTTTAAAGGAATCCTCAAAATCTTTTTTGATATCTTTTATTACATTTGTATCCTTCATATAAATACCACATTCAAAATGTAAATATAAACTTCTATAATCTAAGTTTATTGTTCCTACAGTTGCTATTTCATCATCGGATAAAAATACTTTGCTATGTACAAAACCATTCGTATAAGTATAAATTTTTACTCCACCTTTAATTAATGTATAAAAATAAGAAGAGGTTAAATCATATACAATTTTTTTATCGGGTATTCCAGGAACAACAATTCTGACATCTACTCCTCTTCTTGCAGCTAAGATTAAACTATTTATCATATCTGTATCAATAATTAAATAAGGTGTATAAATATAAACATACTTTTTCGCTTGATTGATAATATTTAGATAAATATCTTCGCCGGTTATAGCATCATCTAATGGACTTTCCCCATAAGGTACAACGAAACCATTTTCCTTATACTTTTCAGTAAAATTATATTTGTATTTATTATAATCATTATCTTCTTTTTTAAATGAATTCCACATTTCTAGAAACATAACAGTAAAATTCCAAACAGCTTCACCTTTTATCCTAATTCCATTATCTTTCCATACTCCTAATTTACTATTTATATTTATATATTCATCTGAAATATTAATTCCACCAGAAAAAGCAGTATGTCCATCAATTATCATCATTTTTCTATGATCTCTATTATTCATAATAATACCTGCAAATGGCGATAATTTATTAAATTGCATACATTTTATTCCATATTTTCCCAGTAACTTTGGATAATTACTAGGTAGCATAGCAAAAGAACCCATATCATCATATAAAACTCTTACATCTAGTCCTGAATTTGCTTTTTCTTTTAATATATCTAAAATTTCTTGCCACATAGTACCATTATTAATAATGAAATATTCTATAAAAATAAATTTTTTGGCTTTTTTTAGTTCTTCTAACATAACAGGATAAACATCATCACCAAGAGAATAATAGTTTATCTCATTGTTTTTCGTTACAGGAAATCCTGCAAATTCACTTATATATTTTAATTGTCCTAAATTTTTAGTATCGATTTCTTTTTTTATAAATTCATCTTGTATTAAGTATTTTTGACCATTTTCTATATTTTCATTAATATTCTTTAAAACTTTACTTCTTTTCATATTATTACTAAGTATGATATATAGAAGTGTTCCAATTAATGGAAAAAGCATAATCAGTAATATCCATATTAAATCGCTACTTAATCTTTTACTATACTTGATAATCATTAAAACAATTATAATACTAAGTAAACCATAAACTACTTGAATAATACTTATAAATTCTCCAAATTTTAAATATATAAATAATGTTAATAGAATTTGTATTAATAAACCTATTGCTACAACAATTCCTCTTTTTACTGCCATCCACATATTTTTTCTCCTCATACTAATTCATTTTTATATGTAATACTTTTATCTTCTTTATAAATAAACATTAATTTTGAGTTCTTATCTGTTCTTCCTTTATCAAAGGATAACGAATAAGTACATTACTATCTAAATTTTCTTTGTGCATATCAACTGCTGTTATTTGATGATTATCATATGTTGTATAATAATAAATTCCCTTATTTACATTACAGCAAGATGTATAAATTGTTATTTCAAATTTATCATCACCTAAATCACAGCATCCTCTTTGTTGATCAACGCTACCTAAAATGTGAAAAAATTGACTAACACTTGATTTTTCATCTTCTTTAGAAAAAGAATTTAATTTAGTATACGCTACTCTTATGAATCTTGATTGCGATGATAAATCGCCTGGTAGACCTATTGCTCCCATTCCTCTACTATATAAACTTAGATCTAATTCTTTACTAAATTTATTCTCTGGAGATTTAGGTGATAAATACATATAATTATTTAAGGCAAACATTTGCTTATCAAAAGATGGATTATTAGTTAATACCCCTACTGGATTATCATATATTTTTATTCCATCAATAACAGACTCTACAGTTATTGATTGTGTGCTATCGGAAATAATCCAATGTAAGCTAGCTAATGGTAATTTATCACTAAATGGAGTATTTAACACATTCATTTTTTCAATCAAATTTCTAGCTTCATTTACATTTGAACATTGGCTTAAAATCCATGGTATCAGTTCAAATTGAGCAACATTATCTTTTCCTTCCTGTTTTTCTTTATAATGAGCATTTCCAACAAAATTTAAACCTGCTATTGCTAACCCTTTTTCGTTTATTGCATCGTAATATAATGGATAATCTTCAGTAACAAATGCCATTCCAATTATCGCATAATGACTCTTAATGTCATCTACTTCTCTAAATTTAAATTCAAAGTTTCTTGGTGTTATTGTTACTTCATCTCCATATGAAAATTCATAATCCAATGTTCTTCCAAAATAAAAATCTTTCGTTTTATAAGTTGCTGCTGTACACATATTCTTTCCCTTCTTTCTAATACTATTTCTTATCTTTTATATAACTCTCTTTCAAATTACTATTTGTCTGTAAGAATATTATATCATAGAATTAGCACTTTATTATCAACGAAAATTTAAAAAGATAATTTATCTTTCAAAATCATCTTTATCTTTAATATTATTTTCTATGATATTAATATCATTATCATCAAGTATATCTTCTTCATAAAGTTCATTAATAACTTCATCATATTTGTTATTAGAAAAGAATTTATTTTGCAAAAATTCTATAAACTTTTTCCATAAATCTTTAAAGTAATCTAGCATTTCTTCTAGTTTAGATACTTTATCTTCTAGTTCATCAATAGTATCATTAGCATTGTCTAATTTATATTCTAGATCTTCAATTTTTTCATCACGAGTTTTAATTTTTCTTTGTAAATTTCTAACTTCATTAGAATGTTCTCTTAAATCATCTTCGTATTTATTTAGTATTATATTTATGTCGTTTGCATTTCTTAAATTAGAAGCAGTTTCATTAGTTTGTTCTATATAGTTTTTAATTTTATCTATATCAGTATTAGAAATAGAATAGTTATTTTTATTTATAAGAGAAGGTTTTAAATTATCAATAATATCATTTATTTCATTAGACTTATTTTGTAATTCATCAGTTTTACTATTTAATTCTTTAAGTTGTTTTTTATATTTTTCTTGTTCTCTTTTAAACTTTTTATATTCGTTCATATTAGCAACATTTATATCTACATTTCTTCCTTCTTCTTTTAATTTTAAAGTGTAGTTTAAATGATAAATACGATTAAATGAATTAATACAATATTCTCGCATTTTATCTTGAATAATTTTTAAACTTTCTTTTGTAAAAACATCAGATTTACCAACTTGTCTTTCCATACCATTTTTCATACCTTCTTTAAATGGAACACCAACTATATGTAAATGGGGACTAGATTCATCATAATGTATTGTTGCATTTGCTATTTTAAAGTTAGGTACAACTTCTTCTAAATCTCTTATTTGTTCTTTAAAAACTTCTGTCATTTTATGTTTATATTTATTATCTTTATCAGACCAAAAGTCCATATCTCCAAGTTCAATAATTATTTCACAAGCTAAATCTCTTTTATTGTCATTTGAAATATGATTAAAATAATTGTCTATCTTTCTATCATTTCTAGTTTGCTTTTCATTGTATTTAATTCTTGCATCTTCAAATAAATCTAAATATAAATTTTTTGTATCTTCTACAATAGAAGAAGTTCCTTTAATTGTAGAAATTAATTCTTGTTCTTCATCATATTTTCTTAAATTATGTTTATCAACTTTAGATAACTGCTGATGATTTTGAATTGCATTATTAGATAGAGAAGTAGTACCAGTTTCAGTATTTTTGATACTTCTTCTTGCTTTTTTAGATTTATTTTTATCATTACTTAAATGTAGTGAATAAGATAATTCTTCCATATATTTAAAACCTCCTTTGCTAGAATAGAGTCCTACTATATATATAGTAGGGTAATTTTGCTTTGTCAAAATCTCTAACCCCCTATATATTTTGACACAAGTATCAAAATATGGGGGCTAAGGTTTAGGCAACCTTAGAATCCACCTGTCTTATTTCGTAATAATGATAAACTTCGTAAATCATTAAAACTACATAAGACTTATGATAAAATATAATGCACTGCATTTTATTTTATCTTTAAAAATTATTCATTAATTGCAAACTAAAGTAAGCAATTATTTCATAATTTTATTAAACAAACTTTTCCCACTTTCATTGAAACTACGTTTCAACAAAACGTGTTCGTTTGTTATAACTTTTTTTAGAAAAAAAGTTAACAAAAAAATTTTCAGTAGATAAGTCTAAAACAAGAAAGATAACTTTTTGTTTTAAACTTTTTCCATTATTATTTTTACTATTTCTAGTCAAGAACTTCGCAAGTAAATAAATTTATTCTTGACTAGAATTTTCATCATTATTTAAAAAATCTTCTTCCGTAACATTATCTGGTATTACTTCAAATAAATCTCTAATATTTACTTTTATATCATTAGGATTATTTTTAGTAGCAAACATTCCCATTGATACCCAGTCTTTATTTCCATTATCATTTGCTTGTAATGGGAATACTCTTATTGGAACTTCATTTTTAAGAAGTGGTCCAATATCTAGTTTTCTAGTTTCTTTGTATAAAGTTCCTTTATAAAAATTAACTTCATAACATTCATTTAATCTATAAAAATGTTGCATAACTTCTTTAATGGGTAAATACTCACTATACCTAACTTCACTATCAACGCATATTCCATTAAAATCATAAGTAAATGGTCGTTTTCTATCAATATAACCTTGCTTATATAATTCTTCAAAATCACTATAAAATGTTGATCTAAAATTAACTTGTTTTATTTCGTATGTATTATTTATCATTTCAAGTTCAATATCATCTACATATCGCATAATTATATCTGCTTTTATATCTCTATCTAATAAATCCCAGTTATCATTAAAAGCATAATAACTAATTGGTAATTTTACTTTATTGATAAAGTCCATATCTCTTTTAAGTAAAATATCACTGACAGTAAAGTTTAATTGTTCTGTTTGTTCATTTTCTAATAATTTTGAGTTAATAAGTTCAATTTGTTCTTCAATTATTTTTGTTTCTTCTTTAAATTCTTTTTCTGTAAATAATGAATCTATATATGCTTTTTTAATTCTTTCTTTTTTAGTATTTAAACTTTTTAATTCTTTACCTAATTCTTCTTTTGGATCTTCTACTTTTGATTTTAATACTGGTAAAAAAAATTCATTTACAACATTATCATATTCTAAAATATCTCCTAGTATTGTTTTAATTGTTTCTTCTATTTTAGGTTCTTTAATTGTTATTTTACAATTATTACATTGATAATAGTAATAAACTTTTCCATTTTTCTTTCTTGTTGCATTACCACCTAATATTCTATTACATTTAGGACACCTTAATTTTTGTAAAAATAAATATTCTTTATCTCGTTTATAATTTCTTGAATTTTTTCTTTTTTGCACTTGGCATTCCTCCCATAATTCTTTCGATACAAGTGGCTCGACTACATTTGAATAATATGTTGGATTATTTGTTTTTCTTCCGTGTACAAAATCTCCCTTATAAATTTCATTTGTTAATATTTTTAAAATTGTACTATCACACCAATTTGTTTTTCCAAATACTTTTTCATCATTATAAATGTTAGCAATAGTTTGGTAGGAATTTCCCTCGTAATATAAATTAAATATTCTTATTACTTGGTCTTTTGTAAGTGGATCTGGGACAAGTTTTTTATTATTTCTTTTATAACCAAAAGGGGCTTTATTTGGAATATTTCCAACTTTAATTGCTCCAGCTAAACCGATTTTAGTTCTTTCACTTGTTCTTTCTATTTCATTTTGTGATACCGTAGTTAAAAGTCTTGCAACCATTCTTCCATTTGCATTTGTTGTATTTATATCATCATTTGCACAATCTAGGTAGGCATTCTTTTCATCTAAAAATTTCATTATATCTTCCATATCATAAACACTTCTTGTTAGTCTATCTAATTTTAATACTACAATAGTATTACATTTTTTCTTTCTAATATCTTCTTTTAATTCTTCAAAAGCAGGTCTATGATTTCCAGTTTTAGCACTTATTCCAGCATCTTTATATATTTTATAAATTTCATAACCTTTAAACTCACACATAGCACGAAGTCTTTTCTCTTGTTCTGGTAAACTAAATCCTTCTCGTGCTTGATCTTCGGTACTTACTCTTATATAAATACCTGCAATTTTCTTTTCTTCACTCATTAATAAATCATTTCCTTTCTTCTTATTCTTCATCAAAAAAGAGGTGACAAAGACACTTAATCAAATTATGCCTTTGACACCTCTTATAATAATCTTGTTTATGTTATACTTAAATTTTATTTGTTTCATATATATCAACCCCCAATACACGAAACAAATTAATTACCATTTATTATAAATATTTTTTATTTAAAGTCAAGACATATTTGCTATTATTCACAACATTTTTGCTATTATTTGCCTATTTTAAGCCAAATAGGGCTTATATTTAAAGAAGTTGGTATAATTTATTATTTTACTTTATTGGTTTTATAAAGGTTTCTAAATCCGATATTTTTATTTTATGAGATAAATTTTCAACAAATATTTCATTAGAATAATTGAATGCAAGAAATGTAATACCCTTAATAATTATTCTATGTGGCTCGATATAGTTCAAATTTGTTTTATTAATCTTTCTAATATTACCATTAATGATAATAGGAGTAGTATTACAAAAACTACATATAAATTCTATTTTGTTTTTTAATTCACTCTCAATTATTAACTCTTTCTTTGTGATATTTACCATTTTAACAATCCATCTCCTTTACTTAAACTAAAAAAATACCAACTTCATTAGAAGTTGATACATTTATTTAAGTCTAAACTATAAAAGTTCGGACAGATTGCCTACTGGTGCCAGTAAGGAGCAGGTCTAACAACTATTGGGCAAAAAGATGATAGTAAGTAATAGACTTACTAACTAAATGAATTATATCAAAATCTAAAGTTGATATCAATACAATTTAAACAAAATGAAAAAGACCTAGAGCTTCTAAAGTTTCCTAGGCACTTTTCAATAATATTATATGTTAACATTTATATTTTATACATTATAATAATTAATATCGAATCCCATTACCTTTAAAACCTCATCAATAGTTATTGAAGTTAAACTGTCGTTTAAAGTATTTAATTCTTTAATAATTAATTTTTTCATTTCATCTGATTGTTCTTTTTCCAACAATCTTTCTAATGATTTAATTATTATGAACATATTAGTATGTAATACTTTATCAGGAGACTTTTTTTCTTTATCTAATTTTATATAAAATGTACTTCTATAAGTATATAATCTATCATCATGTGCTGATATATTTCTAACTGATGTTAAATTTCCAAGAATATTTTTTAATAACTTATCACTAATATGAAATTGCTTGCTAATTTCTTGCTTATCAGATTGTTTCATTAAACCGTAAAATTTACTTACAGTTCCTAGAGATAATATTTTTGTAACTACCCAAGGTGGAACAATACCATATTTATCTTTATAGTGAGTAATAGCATCGTGTTTTCCGTTGCTTTTTTCTATCTCACTATTAATTTCATTTATTAAATTTTCAATATATATCAGATTAGAATTATCTTCTTTTAAATCAAAATTATTAGCACTTAAATAATTTGATAATCCGTACTTTTCAGCAAATAAATTTGCTATTTTAGTTTTTATTACAGCTTCTATTTCAAGTATATACTTAAGCATAATTATTTTTAGATTTTTATCAAATTTATACATGGCATATATTTCATCAAATGAAGCATTATCTTTATAATTATCTCCTAATTTAAAAATCCATTTATAAGAATTAACAATTGAATAATAAGAGTATTTATTAATCAAATATTTTGCTTGTTCTTCATCTTTTATTGATACATTCTTTTGTTTTAATATTTGAATTAATTCGTTTGTTTCTTTAAATTCCTTGACCATTGTAACCTCCTATAAATGAAAAAGACCTAGGGCTTCAAAAGTTTCCTAGGCACATCTCGATATATAATATACACTAGTTATTGCGAAAAATCAATACTTTTGAATATAATATTTACGAAATATTTTACATATGTCTACCAGAAGACATTTCGTTATTTTTACCATAATAATTTTCTATATCATTTTTTAATTGAGATGCTTCAGCTAAAGAAACTTCCTTTTTAGCAACTCTTTCTCTTAATGTAGTTAGTGCAACTTGCTTATCAATTTCTAATTCTTCTGCTGTTTTGTCTCTACCTACCAAATGTGATTCACTTGCATTAGAAGATAATACTCCACCAGTAATAACCATTTTATCAGTATCAACTCCTAGCTGATATCTTAATCTCATTCCAGTTGTTTTAGAAGATTCAAGTTGTTCTTGTTGTAATTTTTCTTCTTTAGATAATCTATCAAATTCCAATTTAAATTTTTCTGCCTCACTTCTAATTTGAGATATTTGATCATTAACAGTTATAATAGTTTGTTCCATTGTTTCAGATGACAATACACCTTCTCCTGACAACCATTTTTGTACATAGGCTTCTAATTTTGCTTCCTTTTCATTTGCTTGTTCTAAAAGTTCACAGCACTTATTCCAACATTCATATTTATTCATAAATATCATCTCCTCATCTTCTTCAATTATATCACATTTACTTAACAATCAATAGTTTTATACATTAAATTTACATTTTACAATTCAAACTCATCATCTTTTCTTCTTTCTTTTTTAGTACTTACTTTCTCTTGAACAACAGTTTTCATATTAATCTTATTATAATCTTTATCATCAAAAAAATCATTATTATATAAATCATCCACTATTTCTTTATAAACATCTTGATTTTTATTACCAAATAAACCACATACCTTATTTCTAAAATAATTCACTAATTTATTAAATTTTTCTTTCCATTGTCTTAATTTATCTTCTAAAGAAAAAATATCTTTTTCTAATTTCTTTATCTTTTCATTTGCATTATTTAATAAAATATTTTTATTATCCAATTCTTTAGTTAACTCTTTATTTTCTTCTTTTAATTCATAGATTGTATTAAAATTATCATTTAAATCTTTTTTTATATCACTTAACGATACTGAATAAGTAGTTAATGATTTAACATCTTTATTATTAGATTCTATATTATTAATATAATTTAAAATTTTCTCTTTATTATCATTTGATAAAAGTAGATTATTCTTATTTAAAGGTTGTTGTTTAAGATTATTTATTAATTCTTTAATCTCATTTGATTCTTGAATTATCACATCGGTTTTATCATTTACTTTTTTAATCTTATTTTGTTGTTTATTATAGTTTTTTTGAATTATTTCATAATCTTTCATTTGACTAACTCGATAATCTTGATTCCTTCCTTCTTCTTTTTCTTTTAATTGAACATTCAAATTATAAACTTTATTAAAATCATTTATACAACAGTCTCTCATTTTATCTTGAATAACTTTTAATGATTCTATCGTAAATACATCTGATTTTCCAACTTGTTTATTCATTCCAGTCTTACAATTTTCTTTTACTGGAACTCCAACTATATGTAAGTGTGGACTTGATTCATCAAAATGAATTGTAGCATTTGCGACTTTAAAAGATGGAACAATTCTTTCTAAATCTACAATTTGATTTTTAAATACATCTACCATTTTATATTTTTCTTCTCTTGACTTATTTTTCCAATAATACATATCTCCAAGTTCAATAATAATTTCTACTGCTAAATCGTGTTTATTATCATTTGCTATTTTGTTAAAGTAGTTATCTATTTTTCTATCATCTCTCGTTTGTTTATTATTATAATTAATTCTAGATTCTTCAAATAAATCTAAATATAATTCTTTTGTATCTTTAACTATATTATTAGTTCCTTTAATAGTAGTAATTAACTCTGGATTATTTTCATATATTCTTAAATTATGATGATTTACTTTTGATAATTGTATAGCATTTTGAATAGCATTATTATTAAAATTTGTAGGTCTTTCTTTTGATATTTGTTTGGCCTTACTTGTTTTATTTTTATCATTACCAATATGAAATGAATAAGATAATTCTTCTATCATATATTACCTCCTTATATAGTATCTTGTATAATTAAGACAAGATGTATAACTCCCTAGATATCTTGACATTCTATCAAGATATGGGAGCTAAGGACACCTTAGAATCCGTTTGAACAAACTTTTCCCACTTTCATTGAAATTATATTTCAACAAAACGTGTACGTTTGTTATTAAGCAAATGTTTCTTTGAACATTTGCTTTATTTCTTTCTTATAATTGATTGCTAATCCTATAATAAATTTCGCATATTCCTCAGTATAGTATTCTTTTACTTTATCTAAATTGATTGTTATAACACCTAGTTTTAATTTATTTTGTTTTAATGCTTTTGTATCTTTTAAAAGAATTAGTCTTATTATTTCTTCAGTTTCTTCTGCATTAAAACATCCTTCATTTTTTTCGCCATCATAATATGTTTCATAGTAATTTAACTCACAATCAGTATAATCACTCATATAGTTTTTTAACTTTTCAAAATATTTCTTTGCTTTATCTGATGTTCTTTCTTCACTATTCATAACTATATGATTTCCTTTATCATCTGTAAATAAAGCCAGTGATAATGGTGTTTTACATTCTTTATGATATTTAACTTCATCACTTAAATATGCACTAGATAAATCAATATTTTTAAATATATAGTTATCACCATTTCTTTCTAGTTCAATATTATCTATATAACGAAATATAATCTTTTGTTTTTCTTTTCTTGATAACATAAACCAATTAGTCATTAAGTTTAAATAATTACTTGGATTAGTCATTAAATCTATTTTTTGTTTATCTTCAAATATTATTAAATCATCTACTGTAAATGATAAACTTTCATATTGTTTTTGTTCTTTAATCATTTTTTCTAATTCCAATTTTCTATAATCAATATGCTTTATCTCTTTATCAAAATCTTCTAATTTCATTACACCTTTTATATAAGCAGTTTTAATTCTATCCATTTGTTTATCTAATTCTTTTAATTCATTAGTATAATCTTTTGTATGATTTTCTAATTTAGATTTGATAAATGGTGTATAGTAATCATTTAATAGTTCTTCTTGTCTTTGTAATAATATCCAAGCATCTAATAACAAATCTTCTATTTTTTCTTCACTATAATATGTTTTACAATGTTCACATTTATAGTAATAATACTTTTTACCAGATTTCTTTTTACTAGCAGCACCACCTAGAAAACTACCACATTTAGAACATTTTAATTTATTAGTAAATAGATAAGTGGCTGTTCTTTCATAATGTCTAGCATTCCTAAGTTTCTGATACTGACAATTTTCCCATGTTTCTTTTGATACGATAGGTTCAACTACATTTTCATAGTATTTAGGATTCTTTTGTCTTTTTCCGTGAACAAAATCTCCTTTATAAAGTTCATTTGATAATATCTTTTGTATAGTTGAATCTAACCAATTAGTTCTTCCTAATACTTTTTCTTCATTTAAAATATTAGATATCTTTTGATGAGAATTACCTTCTAAATATAAATTAAATATTCTAACGACCACATCTTTAGTTAGTGGATCTGGTACTAACTTTTTATTATCTCTTTTAAATCCTAAACACTTGCCAATTGGAATATGTCCTGCTTCTATTGCTCCAACCATACCAAATTTAGTTCTTTCTGAACATTTTTCTATTTCATTTTGAGATACACTTGTTATTATTCTCATAACCATTCTTCCATTAGATGTAACTGTATTTGATTCATCAGCCATACAATCAATTTCACATTCATATTCATTTACTTGTCTCATTAGTTTTTCTACATCATAAACACTTCTAGTTAATCTATCTAATTTAAAAGCAACAATAACATTTATTTTGCCATCTCTCATATCTTGCATCATTTCTTGATATGCAGGTCTTTTATCATTTTTTGCACTTATTCCTGGGTCTTTATATACTTTATAAACTTCATATCTTTTAAACTTACAATATTCAATAAGTCTTTCTTCTTGTTCTCCCATAGAAAATCCTTCTCGTGCTTGGTCTTCAGTAGAAACTCTAGCATATATACCTGCAATTTTTACTTTCTCATCCATTTATTTTCCTCTCTTTCTATCAAAAAAAGAGGAGTCAAAAGCACTAGTCTAAACTAATACCTTTGACTCCTCTTTGGATACTTTATTAAATTGTTTTATGTATATTATATATTTGGACATAGTGTACCTCCTTTAATAAAAGACGGATACTGCTTGTCATTTATTGGTTATTTATAATATCACAAATAATTTCAAAATCAATAGGTATTAGTTATTTTTTAGATAGTTTTCTAAATCTTTTAGTTTTATTTTCTCATTATAGCCATTTATAAAGACTTCTTCACATTCTTCTAGTATTAAATAGTCATTTCCTTTAACTTTTAAAATATGAGGTTTTACATAAGCAATATTGGTGTTTTTAATACTCTTAATATTACCAGGTATAAATTCATATTTAACACAAGCAAATCGACATATCATGTCTATTTTTCTATTAAGTCCTTCACTTATTTTTAGTTCTTTAGTTTCTATCTCAAACATAATTATCACTCATCCTTTCGTTTTAAGCAGAAAAAAACTAACTATTTCTAGTTAGTAATCTATTACTCTCAAACAAAAATGTCCGAGTTTCCTATCAATCTGGTGCAGGTGAAGGGACTTGAACCCCCATGC
>ULOF01017310.1_pt1 | contig 20581 bp, 14 predicted proteins | sample 1952371 | NCBI WGS metagenome assembly ULOF01 (sample SAMEA4835597, study PRJEB28245) | human gut metagenome | biome: gut microbiome; material: fecal sample | place: Denmark | collected 2008 | reverse complement strand
CGCTTTTTTCGTCGCTTTTTTCGTCGCTTTTTTGCAGTGGATTATTTCAATCGATATAATTTACCTTTTGTCTTTCCATTATCTTCTAAAATCTTCATTACAACCAATTCTTTGAGTAATTGCTTGGTTCTGGTTTCTTTAATCTCTAATATTTCAGCTATTTCTGATGTTTTGTGCCACTCCCTATCCGCCATATAATTTAATATTGCAATATACTGTGTCTTTGTTTTTTTCGTCAATTTTTTCGTCGCTTTTTCATCTAAATCTTCAATTAAACTGTTTTTATTTTGTTTAACGCTATCTTCTAAATTACTTTTATTAGATGAATCTTCCAAAAATGCGGGATGAATCGGAATTCTAATTCTCATAGCCCTTCTATCTTCATCCGTAAAAAACTCTGCTCTTGGAGAACCATTTTTCTCCAACTCTTCCTGTATCGTCGGAATGCCGGATGAATGACCTTCTGATAGATCCAATTCTTTCAAAAATTCCCCCAGTCTTCTGTTCCGATAAAATCTCGAAACAAATCTCTTACCTTCAGCAATTGTTTTTTCAGAAATGGAACGATCTATCCCTGGAAAATCCATAATGTTAATACAATCCGGCTCAATTTCAATTGTTACCGGTTCACATGATAAATAATCCCTGTGATAAAATGCATTTACCACGGCCTCTTCAATTGCCTGATACGGATAATTCATAATTCTGAGAGCTTCCATCCGGTCAGGAATTTTTATAACTTTTTCCTGAATCAAAAGTGTTTTAAATCTCTCCATGGTTGCCTGTATCATCTGAGGCACTGAGCCAGTAATATTGGGATAATCCACGCTAACACTTGGATTTTCAACACTTCCCTCAGGAAATGAAGTCATCTGGACAAATGTATATCTAAAAAATTTTTCTGGATGTTCACAAAACATCATGATTGCTACATTCTGAATATACCTAAGTTCCTGTGATCCCTCCAACAACTGCATATCCTCTAATATCGCTTCGACTCCACGCTCCCTTACCTGCTTTGCAAGTTTACTTCCAGTTTTGCGCAAATGATCTTCTAATAACACAGGTGAAATATCATCGAATGTTGCTTTATGATTTGCCCTGCAATCAAACGGTGTCTGGTCTGACATATTAATGAGTTCTCGCTCCTGCTCCGGGTTTGCTTTTACAGAATTGGTCAGATATCGAATATAATAACTATACTTTTTGTCTCTTTTACTTGTAACATATTCCGGAACTTTGTATGGACGCTGCTGTCCGGTTCTTACAACGATTACTAATACCCATTTATTATCTATCTGTGTTGGTACAACTTTTGGAAAATATGCAGGAGATATAGAATTATTATAACCAAGCATTTCTTTCTGAATTCTATCAAGCATATTCTCCGGAATTCCTTTTACAGGTCTTACTGCCATGCCATCTTTTTCCTCTATTCCAACAAGAATATAGCCACCGCCTTCGTTGTTATAATCATTGGCAAACGCACAGACACTATGATAGATATCATCAGGATTCCATCCTGCCTTAAATTCAATGCGGTTTGATTCTATTTTTTCTTTTCTCAATAAATCTGGTTTCACTACTTACAGACAGAGAAAATTAATGACCAATTTGCTGTATACAATGCCTCTCAAATTTCAAATCCAATCAAATTTTTATTGATTTTGCATCTAAAATTTGATATAGTAACAGCATACTTGATTGTGGTGTTCGCACTATACATGATGGTATGATACACAATTGTTTATATTAATATCCCCCCACTGATTCTAGGTGTCCGCACTATTAGATAACTTGGGTGGGATATTTTTATTTGTATTTAACCAAATCATAAATGCGGATTAATCGCTTTAGTTCTGAATTATTTTTTAAACAGGCTGGGGTATATTGCTTCATATACGCTTGTAAATATTTCAATAGCTCATCTACCTCAAATTCTTCATCATTAAGAAAAATCAACTTCTTATATGCTAGATCAAAGCCTTCTGCTTTGATAACAGCATGAACCGACATCTCGTTTAATAATTTTCTATAATTTTGTTTTTGTTGCCGTAACTGCTGATTCAAACAATCATCTACAGAAGTATATTTTAACACATTATCCTTTACTCTCTCAAATACCTCTCTGGGATAATCTTTCAAATACTTATACATAGGAAGTCCACCGGAATTTCGCTTCAATAATTCCGGTAAGTACTCTTCAATTACAAGAGCAGGATTAAAATGTTGATTATCAAATACTATATCTTCATATAACTGTTCCGCTTTAATCATATGTCCATTTTTTGCGACACCAACGCCTAAAATAAATTTTTCAGCTTTACTAATATCATCAAGATGCTCAAAACCTGTTGCAATAATTGTTTCAGAAGTTGAAGCACTATTGGCAAGTTCATAAATATCCTGACGCAATTGTCTCAAAATAGATGGGTTATATTTTGATTTTGTTTCATAAATCGCATCATATATTTGCATAAAATCCATCGTTGAGATACAATTCATGCTTACACTGGTTCCATTTTCAAATTGCATTGAAAACTCTGATATTTTTTCTTCACTAGAGTAATCAATAAAAATTAAACGATTTTTTAATGTGTCCAGTTTGTCCTGTGTCAGGCATTTCGAAATGGTTTCAAAGATATTTCTTATATTTTTATCATTTAATGAATATCCTATAAATATAACTGGATATTCTAAAAAAATAGTTAGTATCTTTGCTATCAAATATGAAGAATACTCTTCAAACGCTGCATAATCTTTTGAAGTCAGCACCAAGCTCTCTGAATCTAAAACAGAACCATGTATTTTATATATTTCACCAATTCCTGCTACATTTGCGAAAAGCAATTCTTCTTGACCCACATAAGATTTAAAATTAGGAAATAATTCTTCTAACATTGTGTCGTAATTAGTTGTAATGATACCCGACAAACTCCGCTTTCCCAATTTTTTTATCAATTCAATTTCTGTATCTGTTTCCTGATATTTTGCATTTTGCAAATGCTCTGCTATAGCAATTTTCAATGCAGAGGCGTTATTCATCAGTTGTTCTTTATGTTTTTGCCTGAATAATTCATATTTTTCTTTTGTCAGAACGGCATTATTGTAATCTCTCTCTAATAGAGTAGCAATAGCCGGTTGCTTACCATAATAATCTTTCTCTTCCACCGTATTTGCATATACGTTATATTGAAATTCATTATCGCTGTAATCCGTACAAAATATACGCAATAACTCCTCCCAGCTTTCCGTATTCATATATCGTTTACTAAATCCTGAACCCACAAACAAAAATGGCTGATGACCGGTTTGTTGTATTGCATTTTTAATCAAATTTTTCATTTTTTCAACACTTCCTTTGCATAAATTGAATCAGAACCTGTTAGGAATTTAATAATATCTGTTGCATTTTCATCTAACTGCATAGAGTGTAATTCCATTAAATTGTATAGCATTGCTCCGTCTTTATATGTATAATTGTCCTACCATTATCAGCTACATATGTTTTGAATTTCTTTTCATTTCTTCACTATTCATTTCATAATAGCCATACATAAAATCTTCAAAATTTTTTAATTCTATTTTTTCAAAATTACTTGCCTTTTCTCCCTTTAAATAAATATGATAATATTCAATCAATTGTCTGTTTGAAATTATCTGTCCGAAATAGTCTAATGTAGAGTTATATGGAACCTTTTCCAAACTTCCATGCATCATCTTCAAACTTGGAATATATGTATTAAAAATGCATTCTAGAATTTCAGACTTTTTTAACTCTCCAGTAAGTATTCTTTTACCACTTTCCGATAGACCTTTCAAGTCAGCAACAGTTGTCTGCGTATCAAAGACCTCTGTTGTAGCATCATCTGGCAAATATTCTATTGGTATATTAAATGATGTATCTAGCATTTTGCTGCTTTGTGCGTATTTAACCATATCAGGAGGGAAAACCTGAATTTGTGTTAACAATTGCATTAATATCAAATAGAATAACAAGAGTGCATCTTCTTCATTATTCATTAGAGCATATATAGTTTCCAAACCCGGCAATAGCGAAACCTTGTTTAACCCATATTTATCAACAGGAATAATGATTCCTTTATTTAAAATACACACACAACTAACTCGATTTTCCGGCTCAAATTCTTGAGATAATTCCACTAAATTTTTATATATTGTATTAAATGACGAATCCGAGTCATAAGCAAAGATTAATCCGGCAGTAGGGTAAGAAATTCCTGTTACCGTATTTTTTTGTAATATTTTTACACTATTTATATTTTTAATACTTTTCCTTAACTCTTCTTTTGTAAGTACTGACTTAACTTCAATAACAGCATAAACACTTTCTATTGGAATAACTTTCGTACTATCCATATCAATTAAACATGGTGTAGTATATTTATCATGTATAATAATATCTACCTGTTTACTTTGAGTATCCGTGCAATCAATTATTGTTCCTTTTGAAAAAGTATATTTATCAGGAATATACGCTCTTAAATAACTTTGCAAAACATTCTCTCGTGCAGTTCCCTTTTCTCCGTTATGATTTATCTGACTGGTTATTTCCTCAAAATCAATGCTCATTTTTTTTGATACTGAAGAAAATACTTCTTTTAACATATTTTTTCTCCTAAACTTTTTCGGAATTATAAATATTTCAAAATATCATCATGCAAATATTGGTAATCACTGTCGTTTAAATATTTCTGTCGATAATATTCTTTTTGTTTAAAATATCGATTAACATCTACCGGAAATGAATCCAATTCAAAATAATGTTCTTGCAAATCCATATTACAAACAATAATACCCTTTCTTTTTGCTAACCGGTACATATATTCTTTATTATCTTCTGGCATCTTACACCCCAGATAAATAGCCCTTATTGGGAAAAATGGTATCAGATTGCCATAGGCAGAACATAAATCATTTGGCAAAACTAATCTCCATTCCCTTTCATAACTCCATGAAGATGATTTTCTTAAAACGGTTAATAGAATACTTTTTTCAGACTGTATTTTCTGATAATTTGTAAACTTTTTTTGCATTGCATATTTGTACAGCTTATCATTTGATATTTGGATTTGTCTTGCCCCATAAGAACATGGTAATAATGATCCTAATATTACTGACAGTTCTTTCATATCATTTATATCTGCCTTAATATCATATTCAACACAAAATCCATGATGATTTCCGGCATAATGCGCCCACATTTCCATAGAATTTAACAATTCCTCATCTTTCAGACAAGAAAAGCTTGATACCTTTATCGTCTGTTTCCTTAATTTAGATAATGTATTTTGGTATAATTCACTTGCTTGCCGACATACTTGATATAGTTCATCTGCACATTCTTTTTCCATTTTCTTTTCTTCATCCCACCTCAAATGGAAAAGTACACTTTCAAACCCCCTATAAATATCCCAATATCGTGAATGCCTAGGCGGTTCTGTAACACTATAAACCAATTTTAGATATTCACTTTCTGTTAAAATACCTCGTCGGATTGCATTTGTAGCATCAAAATAATCCAATAAATATTTCTTTATAAATTCATCCTCATTTGCACAAATTAAACAATCGAAGGGGTCATTAAATTTATCTGGTGAATTCATAAAAACAACATTTTCTTCAATACATTTAATACTATTTTCATTGAATGGAAAAAACTTGTATAAACTTTTCGGCATATGTTCCAATTTATGCGTATACATTTTCCACATTGTTTCATACATATTGCACTCAGTTTCCTGTGCTTGAGTAATAACCTCCTTTAACCAAGCTTTTACCCAGTTTCCATGATAAAATTTACTTCTATAATCAGTTATTTCATATAAAGATTTTTCTTTATGAAACAAATCTGAATAATTCATTGATATATGTCTCAAATCTTATCACTCCCCTGTATTCTATTTAATTGATACTCAAGTTATTTTAACAAACTACTTGCCAAATGTGATTTGTGCATTCATTAATAACGGAAGCAGAAAATCACGAATACTCACTAATTCCTGATTTTCTAATAAATTTTTTTGTATTGTTTCAAATAAAATTTCAATTTCATTATTAAACATTATTAGAACTTCATCCTTGGGCATGATAATTTGATAATCACGACATAATATATCAAACAAAAGATTTTTAATCCCTGTTGTCTTTCCTTCATACTTGAAAAATACACCATTATCATATAACATTTTCCATAATAAATAAAACCAATATTGATATTCCTTTTTTTGAAGCGTAATTGCTTTACAAAAATTTGATGTAATAACCGGGGTATCAAATCTCTTTAACAAATTTTCATTAATATAACAAATACGACCAGTGGATTGTGTCGGACTCCCGCCTGATATTTCAATTATCAAATCGCCCTTTTCCAATATTTTATTTTTGTTCTTTGATAATATATATCTTACTGGTGTTTGTAATTTTGATGACACCTTCATACTTGGAAAGTCAGCACCTCTAATGCACATAACTTTCTCGCTGTAATTCCCTTCTCTACTTTCTTTTCCCCAATCTCCGCCTTTTTCTCCATTAATAATGTTGTTTAATCTTCCGACCTTCCACCCCTCCGGAATCTCCCTTTTCAACTCCTCATTCCAAACCATCTTACCACCAGATGATTTATAAGGTTTACCCTCCTCATTAGGAAATTCAAACTGCAAAAACCAGTAATTATAAATTGTTTTTGCCATTGTATCAAGTTCAGCATTAACATTATTATTTATTTGAATTTTATCATCAATTATCTTTAATGTATCAAATATTTTAATTTGAACATCTTTTTCAGGCATATCAATTCTCACTTTGGATAAAGTATTGACTGACAAGCCAGGCTGTGCGGATTGCCCTTGATATTGTTGCAAATTCATTAACGAAAGTTTATATGCTAAATAACCTGTACTATTATTGTTATTGGCACAAGCTACGATTGCATGTTCTGTCATATATGCCTTACCATAAAAATATCGGACATTGCCACAATATGCTCCTTGTCTTCCTATAATCGCACATTCTCCATCAAAATTATAGCTGTCAGTATAACCCCGCAATCCATTACCTCCAAATACAGGATATTTGCCCACCGATGTGATTTTAGAGGCAGCAATATTCTTTCCACTGCTAAATCTATCACACACTTCACCTATTGTACTATTACTCATATCTCAACTTCTCCAAACTATCATTAATCTCATCTTCAAGCTTTTTCCCTTCCTTGAAATACCTGTTCAGATTCGCCGCATATGTCAGCATTCTCTTTTCAAACTCTTCCTGAGACAGCTCTTCATACTCTATCTTCACTTCAAAATACTGTCCGGCAGAAAAGGAATAATTTTTTTCCGTAATCTCTTCATAAGTAACCTTTACACTGAAATCCTCTACAACCTCTTGTTTAATAAATGTCTGTTCAATCCGTTCTACCTCTTCACTGCTAAGTACCGTCTTCTGGTTCTTCCCATCCTTTACTTTCTTTCCCAGCTTAGAGGCATCAATCAGCATAACATCACCTGTCTGATTGGATTTGTCAATAAACAATACAGATACATTCGTACCCGTGTTTGCAAAGATATTAGACGGCATGGATATCACACCTTTGAGCCATTTATTATCAATGATTTTCTGTCGGATTTTCTTTTCAATTCCCGACTGTGCAGTAATAAATCCCGTAGGCACTACGATAGCGGCTTTTCCATCCTCCTTTAAGCTCCACAGGATATGCTGAATAAAACAAAGATAGATTCCCATAGATTCTTTTTTCTTGTTGGGGATTTTCGGAATGCCTGCAAAAAAACGGTCTGTTTCCTCCCATTTTTGTTCAATCATATCTCTGGTTGAAGAAAAATCCATCTTAAACGGAGGATTTGAAGTAATATAATCGAATTTCTTTACACCGGAGCTTGGGTCATGAGGTGTATTGTAATGTGCAGGCGTTTCCAATGTATCGCCTTCTATAATGTTATCCAATGAGCCGGTCAGGCCATTAAGAAGCATATTAATCCGTAAAAACCTTGAAGATTTACCGGAAATATCCTGCGTAAATACATGTGCTTTATCCCCGAAGCTGCCCTTTCCCAGTTCATTGGCAAGATGAAGAACCAACGAGCCGGAACCGGCAGATGGGTCATAAACCTCATATACTTTATCCTCAACAGGTGTCATATTGACCAGTATTTTGGCAATAATGGAAGAAATTGCCTGTGGAGTAAAATATTCTGCATATACACCGCTAGCCACATTGTAATCCTTGATTAAATACTCAAAGATAGCGCTGTAAAAATCAAAATTATTCTTGAAAGCCTCTCCAAAGTCAAATTTTTCCTGACTGATAATTCCAAATATATTTTTGGCAAAATTATTCCGTTTTGATACTTCTACATTTTCAGTAATTCTTGTAAATAACGGTTTTTTTCCACCATCTGCCGTATCCACGCTGAAGACCTCATTTTTGGTATCGTTTGAAATCTTCTCGAGTGCATCATCAAACAGCTCATAAAATTTGTCGTTGGATGTCTTATTAATAAGCCATTCAATGGTTTCATCATAAGAAAAAGCAACATCCTGTGGATAATTGTCATAAAATGCATCCAGTTCATAATTTTCATTTTTTAATACATCTTCATAAGTCATATCGATTTCAGCAGCAAACGCTTTGAGATTTGCCATAAATTTATCATTCAGAAACTTATAGAGAAATACGGAAGTAATCACTACTTCCTCACTTGCCTGATTGGATAATCCATTCGTCGCACAAAGTCCCTTTAATTCATCAATAATCTGTTTTATCTTGTTTTCCAGTTTAAATATATCCGGCATCTTTTCTTCTCCTATATTGAGCACTTAATGAGCAGTTCACTGCGAATTTAGTGCGAAAATACACTTGACCGCTTAGCAAGGTCTTTTCGAGCTTAGCGGGCATAGTGTTTCTTATTTAAACAATTGTATATTGGTATAAAGCTCATTTAACAGATAATCGTAAAACGGTTTAATAACCGGATACAGTTTTTCTGTAAATAATGGTTTCGTAATATCCTGTTTAATGGTAGCTGCAAAATTCTTTCTTCCCTGTACCACCAACGTATCAAACTCGAGCCTGTCCTTAATATCTTCATAAACTATCACAAGCATTTTTTCGATATCCTTATTATTGACCTCTGTAAACAGCTCTATGGCATCCTTATAAGTCTTCACAAATGCAAAATTGCCGCCATACAGCTCTGCAAGGCGCTCATTTTCACGGTTGATATCCCTTGCCTGCTTCAATGCCTCTATAAGCTCATCCGTCACCTCATCCAACTCTGCAAGATTGGAAATATTTAATTTATCAAAAATCTGCTTGAGCAGCTGGTCCAGCTTTATGATCCGGATATCTCCCTTATTCTTATTATTGTTAATTTCCCGGTGAATCTCCCGTACCGTATTTTCAAAACGTACAAATTCGGGACTTTCCCTTGAAATCTCTCCTAGATTCATAATGCTGATTCGTATTTTTATAAATTCGTAAAAAATCTCCACGACTTCATCATTTGATATTACATTCATCATGTCCACTGTATTTGTCGTAAGATTGATAAACTCAATCCGTTCCTGCACCATACGAAGTAATTTCTTATTCTGTTCTGAATCAATCTGTCCTGCATAATCCATCGCTCTTGACAGGATAAATTCTGTTTCACATTCTTTAATTCCATTTAATAAACGGCGGATTTTCAATAAGGTATCTTTATTAAAGTATGTAATTTGCCTTGAAAATCTCTCCATATTATCAACAGAAACAATATCCTCCAGCTGTTCTTTATAAGAATGATATTTTTTATTGATATCCTCTTTATCTACCACCAATCCTGCCAAAGAACCCTCTTCTTCACCGTTTTCATTAATGTCTGCCTCCAGCTCCTTGATATAAGATTCTATGGTTGTATTGTATTCATCCTCAATATCCACAAAATCTACAATATATCCATAATTATATACCTTACCGTTTGGTGACTTATATGGTCTGTTTACCCGCGAAATGGTCTGTAATAGGGATTGTGCATGGGGACCTCTTAGTAAATACATTTTTTTCAGACGCTTTACATCATATCCGGTAGTCAGCATATAATTTACAATCAGAATATCCGGTGTCAACGACTCCCTGAAATCCTTCTGATTATTCTTGTTTATCTCATTCTGTGTGGGATCATCCGGATCGGTAATCACTAATCCGGTTTTCAATTTAGAAAAATTCTTAAACCATTCCTGTACCTTTTTTGCCTGCGGATTGGTTCTGCACACAATCATTCCACCAATTGTATTATCCGTATTCTGCATCCTGAAATTGATAAAATCATTCTCGATAAACTTCCCCAAGGCTTCCACGTAAGCATCCGATTCAAACACTACTTTATCATCAAGCTGTTTATCTTCCAAATCAAGATTTCGCTTGATTTCTGATTTTGCTATTGTATCAATGCTTTCCTTTTTAATCCTTAACGTATACCCGTCCGCAATGGATTTATCATAAAAATATTTATGAATATAATCACCAAACTTTAAATTAGAACGCTCTTTCTTAGAAAGTAATGGTGTACCGGTCAAAGCAATATAAACACCATCTATATCACAGGTCATGAGATTTTTGAAAAACTCTCCTTTTAGAGAATAGCTCCTGTGTGCCTCATCTACAAAAAATACTCTCTGAACCTTAGCACCATATTGATTCTCTGCTTCCGGCATCTTACCTTCAAATTTCTGGATGTTCACCACACATATTTCACCAATGGAATTTGTGTTAAGGTTCGTCGATAATGGTTTATTCAGCTCTTTTGTATATTCTGCTTTGCTGCTGCATGTAATAACATGAAATCCCCGATTTGTAAATTCCAATTTTGCCTGTCTTAGCAAATCAATTCTATCCACCACGAAGAAAAATCTGGTGGTAATATCCTTTTCTTTATAGTAATCACGTATAACCTTATTTGAATAAGCAGCTAACGCTGTCTTGCCGGAACCCTGCGTATGCCAGATGATACCGCCTTTCCCGCCATGCTCTAAGCGTTCCACAATTTTTCTGGTGGCGAAAAACTGCGGATAACGCATTATATGTTTCTCCGGCACCGTACCGTCAACATACATCATGCCATAACGTATAAAATATAAAATCCGCTCTTTATCAAATAAGGATGTCACAAAACGGTTGCAGGGTGTAGTTACCTTCAGATTTTCTTTAAACTCTGCGTTATCTGCCTCTTCGGGATTATATCCACAATCCTTTAACACTGCTTTTATTCTATCCAAAGAAACTTCCCGATAAGGATACCCTTTATTTTCACTTTCCGTATCCTCCCGGAAGAAGGAAAAGCTTGTGTTTTTTCCATTCGGTGTCGTATAAAAGGAACCGGCTTTTACATCTTCCACATCATCTGCCTCTTCATACTCCATATTATTGGAAAAAGCTACAATCTGAATAAAATTGAAAAACTTTCGATAGTCCGGATTTTGCAGCCGTTTATTAATCATGCGGTCAAACTCTTTCTGAATGCCTCCCTCATTATTTGGTTTTTTCACTTCTAAAAAAGCAAGAGACATACCGTTAATTAAAATATTGCAATCCGGTCGGAAAGAACCTTCTTCCGTTCCTTCCATTACACAATACGGTAACTCATCTACAATCGCAAAATCGTTATTTTCTATCTGCTCAAAATCTATCAGCTTTACCCTGTCAAGTGGATTAATCAGCCAATTATAGAATTCTTTTCCCAAATCATTATTCCTAATCATGCTGTTTATTTCGCTGAGTATCCGTTTCACTTCATCATAAGTAAAATCTCTTCCGTTTATTTTTTCTAATGACGGCTTAAAACGGTTGATAAATATTTTCGTATTAAAATCAATATCTGCTTCCCGTAAAGACTGATAATCATATCCTAACCTTAAAAACTGAATTGTCGCCGGTATTTTTACTCTTGTATCTTCGTTAAATACTAACATATGGTCTTCCTCTCGTATTTGAAACAAAGTCATACCTTTGCTTCCTTTTATATCCTATTAAATAAAATTAGAAATCGGTAAAAACTTCATTATTATCATACCATACTCTTTTACATTCATCAATTAGAACCAAAAAACTGAGTTTCCGCAGAATTATCTACAACTACCTGATTTTATGACTTTACTTATAAAAACTTTCAAAAAATAAGGAATCCCTTCCTTCTTTGTAGTAAAATTAAGGTATCGAATCAAAATGATACGAAACAAAATCAGGAGGACTCCTTATGTTTTATTCTACGTCAAATACTTATCAAATGAAACGGGAAATTTTATCTTTTTCCAATAAAATTTCCAGAAAATTATCTAAGCCAACTCTTCAATAGCATGCTTCAAAATAGAAACTGCTTTATCACAATCTTCCTTTGTTATAGTCAGCGGCGGTACCATACGGATAATACGGTCTGAGGTTGCTGTTACCAGTAGCTTATTCTCCATAGCTTTTATCTTTACCTTAACAGCATCTACATCCCCCAGCTCTAATCCAACCAATAAGCCCAGTCCGCGGACTTCCTTTACATGTGGCAGCGTGCGGAGCTGTTCCATAAAGTAAGCACCCATCTCCTTTGCGCTCTGTGCCAGATTTTTCTCCAGCATTTCTGTCACAGCTGCATAGCCTGCTGCACAGCAAACCGGATTGCCAGAAAAGGTACAACCATGGGAGCCCGGATTTAATGCTGCGGCACATTCCTCTGTCATGGCAACCGCTCCCAGCGGAAGTCCTCCCCCCAATGCCTTCGCCATCGAAACTGCATCCGGTTTTACTCCATAATGCATAAATGCCATCGTCTCACCACAACGGCACCATCCCGTCTGCACCTCATCAAATAACAGTAACATTCCTCTCTCATCACAGAGTTCCCGCAGTCCCTGTAAAAATTCCTTTGTGGCAGGATAGACACCGCCCTCACCCTGAACCGGTTCTACCATAATGGCAACGGTATTCTCATCACATGCTGCCTTAAAGCTTTCCAAATCATTAAAATCCGCATAGTGAAAGCCCGGAAGTACCGGACTAAATCCAGCCTGGATTGCATTGTCCGGCTGACCAGTGGCAGTCATGGCGCCATAGGTTCGTCCATGAAAGCTCCTTTTGGCGGTTACAATATGATAGTGTTCTGCTCCAAAATGCTCCACGCCATATTTACGTGCCATCTTAATCATTGCCTCATTTGCCTCTGTTCCTGAATTCTGAAAGAAAACCCGGTCAAACCCGGTATTTTCACAGATTAACTTAGCAAGCAGTGCCTGAGAAACTGAATAGGTATAAAGGCTCGTATGCATTACCTGTTCTGCCTGTTCCTTAATTGCCGCCACAACCCGTTCGTTACAGTTTCCAACGGAATTCACTGCAATCCCTGCAAAAAAATCCAGATATTCCTCTCCATCCACATCCTTCATCATAGTATCCTTTGCTTCCTCTACCACAACAGGAAAACGATATCCGATATCCAGCATATAGGTATCCGACATCTCGATAACATCCTGCTTTGTAAGACCGTAATCTTTTGCTTTCATAATCATCCCTCTTTCTTGTCTGTCCTGTATTTTTGTAATGCAAAATACTTTATAATTGTATATCTCCATATTTTACTACAGCTTATACATTTGTCAATACAAATATGTATAATTACACTTTCTTTTTGCATATTTATAGATTTTATTGTATATTTTACTCATTTCATCGCATATTTTATCATATCAATGAAGTTACCCCTACTCTGTTATATTTCTTGATATCATTACCTATCCAGCAAATCTACCTCCAGCCGGTTATACGGAATCTCAATCTGTCCTTCATCAAAAGCCGTCTTTACCTTTTCCCTTAAATCCCAGGTGGTACTCCAGTAATCTTCTGTCCTGACCCATGCACGGATTCCCAGCGTCATTCCACTGTCATCAAAGGAGTCAATAAATACATCCTTGGACTCCTCATCCAGAATTCTTCCATCCTCATTAAGAAGCCCATATACGATTTCCTTTACCCGTTTAATATCGCTATTATAAGCAATGGCTATCTTGATTTCCACCTTACGCTTCGTTTCATTTGTAAGATTCACAAGACTGTTGTCTGCTAAGATGCCATTGGGAATGACCACTATCTTGTTGTCATGGGTCCGGAGCCGTGTATAGAAGATATCAATGGAAATAACGGTTCCCTCGTTGTTCTTGTTATTTTCTATTATATAATCTCCCAGTTCAAAGGGCTTTAACAAAAGAATCAGCACACCTCCTGCAAGGTTCGATAGCGCACCCTGCAAAGCCAGACCGATTGCCAGAGATGCCGTACCAAGTATTGTTACAAAGCTGGTCACTTCAAATCCCACAATAGCTGCTGCGGTAATAAATACCAATGTATAACAAAGTACCCGTATAATCGACAACAAAAAACCGGCAACTGAGGATTCCATCTTGGAACGCTCAAAAGAACGCCGTAATATTTTCATAAAAACACTGACAAGCCGCAGTCCGATTATGATAAAAAGAATTGCTACCAAAACACTTCCGGATTTACTGATGAGCCAGCCTATAATATCATCCAGAGTCTTTCTGACAATCCCAGCTGAATCCTCCATATTCTTTGCTGCTTCCTCTACTGTCTGTGCCGCATTTGCTTCTAATAACATTACACTCACTCCATTTCTGTTCAGAAAACAAGGCTGCCACCCTGTAATTGATGTAGCTTCGGTGACAGCCTGGCCTTTATTGTAATTATTTTATTGCGCCTTTTTTGTTACTTTTTTCCTTGCGGGCTTCGATACAGCCGTCTGCTTTTTTCCGGTATCTCTTTTTTTCCTGACCGTATCTGCTCCACTCTTTGCCATCTTAAAAATACTCATAGAAAGCGGTGCCAGACCGATTGTAATGGAATTACTACGCCCGTCACATGCGCTTCTCCTGCTTACCCGGACTGCATGATTCCTGCTGCCATCCCCGCCAAAATTTTCATTATCACTACAGAAAATCTCTTTGTAGCTTCCGGCATAAGGCACACCCACCTTATACTTATCATAGGCGGTCGGAGTAAAATTACATACAATCAGCAAGGTATCTTCTTTCTTTGCGGTTTTCCGCAAGAAGGACACAATACTCTCATTTGCCGCCGTAGCATTTATCCACTCGAATCCGGCTGCATTGTTGTCTAACGCATACAGTGCCGGTTCTTTTTTATATAAATGATTTAATGCCTTCACATAATCCCTTAAAATTGTATGTGCATCAAAATCCAACAGCTCCCAGTCAATTTCTCCTGACTCTGAAAATTCTTTAAACTGTGCAAATTCCTGTCCCATAAATAAAAGCTTCTTCCCGGGATGGGTCATCATATAACCATATAACAGCCGAAGATTGGAGAATTTCTCCTCATAACCTCCTGGCATCTGGTCCACAATGGAACCCTTTCCCCCCACTACCTCATTATGTGAAAATTCCAAAATATAATTTTCATCATAGGCATTTGATAAGCTATTGGTGAGCTTTTTGTGCTCATATTTACGATACAGTGGGTCAAGCGCCATATAAGAGAGTAAATCCTTCATCCATGACATGTTCCAGCGGTAATCAAATCCCATACCACCCTGGGCGATACTCTCTGTCAGCATCGGCCATCCGGATTCCTCTTCCACAATTACCATGCAATTTGGAAAACGCTCATTTAAAATGCCATTCAGTTCTTTAAAAAATGCAATTGCCTCCAGATTTTCATTGCCACCATACTGATTGGGAATCCAATTGCCATAAGACCTTCCGTAATCCAGATACAGCATAGATGCCGCACTGTCAATCCGAAGTCCGTCTAAATGATATTTCGATACCCAGTATAATGCATTGGAAACCAGATAATTCCTTACCTCATTCCGCCCATAATCAAAAATATAGGTGCCCCATCTCGGATTCTCACTTCTTCTGGCATCTGCCGGCTCATACAACGGCTCCCCGTCAAATCTGGCAAGCCCACCTGCATTCATTGGAAACTGGCTCGGAACCCAGTCACAAATTACTCCAATTCCGCGGCTATGCATATAGTCTACAAAGTACATGAAATCCACTGGTTCACCATACCTGGAGGTTGGTGCATAAAATCCGGTTGTCTGATAGCCAAGTGTACTATCCTGCTCATGCTCCATTACAGGCATAAGCTCAATATGCGTATACCCCATATCTGCAGCATAATCTGCCAGCTCCTCCGCAATTTCCCGATAATTGAAAAATTCTCTTCCATCCCCTGGTCGCTTAAAGGAGCCCAGATGTACCTCATAGATATTCATCGGCATCTCGCTTTTTACCAATGCCTGCTTTTTATAATAATCTGCGTCCTTCCACGTATAGGTTAAATCTGCAATCTTAGATGCATTTGCCGGTCTTAATTCTGCCGCATTCTCATATGGGTCAGGCTTCATAAAGGTATTACCCGATTTTGTGAGAATCTCATATTTATAAATCTCTCCGGCTTCAATACCCGGAATAAATAATTCAAAGATACCAGAATATTCAATTCTACGCATCATATGTATTTTACCATTCCAGTTATTAAAATTACCTACAACAGACACTCTTGCTGCATGGGGAGCCCATACTGCAAACAAGACGCCCTTTATCCCATCCAGCATGCAGGGATGCGCCCCTAATTTCTCATATATTTCATAGTGAATTCCATCATTAAACCTGCTGATGTCAATTGGGTCAATCACTGGTTCAAATGCATAAGGGTCAATCACTGTCTTCTCTGTTCCATCTGCTAATGTCACCTTGAAATAATATACAAAACTCTGCTGGTTCGGAATCTTAACAGAAAAGAAACCACTTACACGGTTGCTTATAAGCTCGTATGTATTTTTCGTATTCTTAGAAACAGCCGCTACAGACTCTGCCCCGGGAAAGTATGCATTAATATATACACCATCTATGGTTTCATGCATTCCCAATACATGGTGCGGATTATCATGACAACCTGCTGTCAACGACTCCACCTCTGTCCAGTTAATTGCAAATACCGGTCTTTTGTTCGTCATGTTTCACTCCTCATTAATATTTTCTTATCGTAAGAGAACGACGCTTTTGCAAGCGTCGTTCTCTTTTACTCACCTCGTAACTGTTTTACTACCCGTTTAATCGAATCGTTAAACTCTTCCTCAGAAGAATTTTCAAACACAATAAGCTCCTTGATATTATCCGGTTGGTTAAAATTACAGCTTGCAATATATTCATCCCAATGCTCCAGCTTCCAGGTATCTCTATCCGAATTACGCTTAATCATTCTTTCTTTACATACTTCTACTCTGGTATTAACCCAGATGACCACCAGCTCCGCTCCGTGCTTTGCCAGCCGTTCCCGCAGGGAATCTAGATATTCATCATCTCTTATCTCATCCGTAAATGGTGCATTAATCAAAACTGTGTCATTATAATCCAATGCTTCCATCGCTAAATCTAAAACACAATAATATTCATAATCACGAATCTCTCTCTGAAAGAAATCCGAAGACCGGTTATATTCCTCTCCAGCCACTTTAAAAATTTGTTTGGATAATACAATCAGCGTATCCTTGTCCAAATAAACGCAGTTTGTCAATGCCTTTGCAAGCTGCTTGGAAATAAAAGTCTTTCCGCATGCTGGTGGTGATGTAACCAATATTAAATGTTTCATGTTATATATGCCTCCTTTATGCCACTCTGGCTTAAATCTTCTGTAATTCAATAATCAAGCCAAATTATAGCATATTTTGAGAGGATTGACAACGCATTTACTATTAAATATCTAAATAATTTTTCATACTTTTCAATGCAGATTTTTCAAGCCGGGACACTTGTGCCTGGGAAATTGCAATCTCATTCGCCACCTCCGTCTGCGTCTTTCCCTCAAAAAAGCGCAGCCGGATAATATTGTATTCGCGCTCAGACAGGCGGTTCATAGCCTCCTTTAGGGAAATGTTTTCCACCCAGTTTTCCTCTTTATTCTTCTTATCGCTAACCTGGTCCATAATATAAAGGGTATCTCCCCCTTCCTGATAAACCGGATCATACAGGGAAACCGGTGTAGCAATCGCATCCAGCGCCATTACCACCATTTCCTTATCCATTTCAATCTCCTTTGCCACCTCATCAATAGTTGGCTCTCTGTCCTCGTCCCTTAATATGCGCTCCTTGGCATAAATCGCCTTATACGCAATATCCCTTAAAGACCGGGATACACGGATAGAATTATTGTCCCGCAGATACCGTCTGCATTCCCCAATAATCATAGGTACTGCGTAAGTTGAAAACTTGACATTCAGGCTTCTGTCAAAATTATCAATCGCCTTCATCAATCCAATACATCCCACCTGAAACAAATCATCTGCATTCTCCGAAGCATTTGCAAAACGCTGAATCACACTTAACACAAGCCTTAAGTTGCCCTTAATGAGCTTCTCTCTCGCTGCCGCATCCCCCTGCTCAATCTGAATAAATAGTTCATTTTTTTCTTCATTTGTGAGCAGTGGTAATTTCGCAGTATTAACACCACATATAACGACTTTATTAAGTGCCATTTCATCGTCCTCCTTAAAACTGTTCTATAAGTTTAAGGATTCACAAATGCAACTGGCTTTATACAAAATATCAGGAACCAATTCTTAACATTTCTTTCTTTAGACGTTTCATAATTTTTTTCTCAAGCCTCGAAATATAAGATTGAGAAATTCCCAGCAGGTCTGCTACCTCTTTCTGCGTCATCTCCTCTCCTTTTTCATTGTTGAGCCCAAACCGCAAATCAATAATTGTCTTTTCACGCTCTGTCAGAATCGACATTGCTTTCTTTAACAATTCCCGGTCTACTTCATCCTCTAAATCCCGGTAAATAATATCCTCCTCCGTTCCTAAAATGTCTGACAGCAGCAATTCATTTCCGTCCCAGTCAACATTTAAGGGTTCATCAATGGATACTTCCATTTTGGTCTTGGCACTTCTTCTCAAATACATTAAAATCTCATTCTCAATGCAGCGCGAAGCATAGGTTGCAAGTTTAATTTTTTTATCCAGCTTAAAGGTATTAATTGCTTTTATCAATCCAATGGTTCCAATAGATATCAAATCCTCTACCCCTACACCGGTATTGTCAAATTTCTTTGCTATGTATACTACAAGTCTCAAATTTCTCTCAATCAGAATACTTTTTACCTCGGTATCATCCATAGTCCCAAGCTTTTTCAGCAGTTCCTGTTCTTCCTCCGACTCTAACGGCGGTGGCAGAATGTCTGCGCCTCCGATATAATGTATCTCCTTTTTTGGCATAAAAAACATACTCGCCATATTTTTCATCATGGTAAGCTTAAATTTATCATTACTGACTATATTCACCATATTATCCTCCAAAAAATGTTAGATGCAATCCTGGTGCAGCAAACCCTGATATCCTTTTCCTTCAAACAGTCCTTCCGGACCAACCGCAACCGGCTGCCTTTTTAAGATTCTGCCTGAACCATGAATATCAATCTCATCCATCAGCAAGCAAAGCAGCCTTCCGGATGGATTTCCCACACTTTCATATGCAATCTCATGAAAACAATCTCTCTTTTGCAGCCTGTTGGTTAGCAATACCTGATAGTTAAGCCTTCCACTTTCTTTATATTGTTCTATAATATCTATTTCATCTTCTGTCAGACAGCTTTTGACAAGCCTCTCACTCAATAGAATAACCGGTTTTTCAAATAAGGGATCCCTCAGAAAATTACCGGTATCCATATATACCCGCTCTACCGTAATCCGGTTTCCATGCTTTATCTCAATCAGATATAATCCTTTTGTCTTCCCCATTGTTTTTTTTAAATAGCACAGAAGTATCCAGACACCGATACTGCTTCCGGCAAACAAAGCCATCCACTTACAAAGCTGTAAGGTTGTTTCGCCGGATATGTACCTCAAATAATTCATTACACTGCCAATCAGAACCATAATAGTGGTGGAAAGGAACCATTTCCGTATCAATCCCCCATTCCTTCTTCCGTAGGAAATTGCAACGGCTCCCATACTGATTCCAACACAAATGGCAGCTCCCGTCCTTCCATTTTGCAAAAATGGAGACAGAATAAAGAAAAGAAGCATTCCTGCACCAAATACTGCCCCGGTCACTAATCTCCACGCCACAATTCTCTGTTTCAGAATAACTCCCGTTATGAATAATACAAAGAAATCTGCGATAAAATTGATTAAAAAAATGACATCGAGATAGACTGTAATCTGCAATTCATTCCTCCTGCTTCTTTATCAAAAAGTATAGACCATGCTGTCATCAAAAAAAGTCGAATTCATGCCGCTGCTTTCGCATTTAAAAAGCAAAAACAGCTGACAGACATAACATCTATCAGCTGTTTTCGTATATTTTCTCTCAACTAAAATATCTTATCTTCTCTTTAAAAATTCTGGAATTTTGATACTTCCATCTACATCCTGTTTTGGAGCCTGCGGTCTGGCTGTAGTCACCGGCGCCGCCTGTGGCGTATTATTTACTGCACTTCCCTGTGCCCCATTTAAGAAGGATGGTTTTGCGGCTGCCTTC
>ULOF01043854.1_pt1 | contig 20582 bp, 12 predicted proteins | sample 1952371 | NCBI WGS metagenome assembly ULOF01 (sample SAMEA4835597, study PRJEB28245) | human gut metagenome | biome: gut microbiome; material: fecal sample | place: Denmark | collected 2008 | reverse complement strand
CCCCCCTACCGTTAACCCGGTAACAATCAGACATTGTCTGCGTACACTCCTGTTAAACTCTTTTTTATCCCCCTTTTCCCATATGTCGCCCAAATCCTTTACCATGGGCTGATAAATAAACTGGTTTAACAGTGTGATTACAAAAACCGGCATCATAATATATCCAAAAATTGCCTGTACTTCCTCATCCATGTATGCATCAATCATATACTTTGGTACATTGCCAATGTAAATAGATAATGTGATTCCTATACATAAAGGCAGGCAGATTTTCAACAGCTTCCATACGGAATTCCACCGAAAACTGGAGATAACTGTCTGAGTAACCCCAAATGTACTTTTTATCAAATAAATATCCAATATAATAGAACTTATAATCCCTCCCAGAAGAGAAATATATATATCGACTCCAGCCAGTACCATAATACAAATTAAAACGGTAGACAAAAACAGCCGGACCGCCATAATCTTAGCTCCGATATCCAGTCTGCCCACCTGCTGGTATCTGCCTATATACACATCCTCAAATGCATCCAGCAGCTTTAAGATTGTGACTTCAAAGAGAATTACCCCCTTTTCAACTGTATAATCACGAAGGATAAAGCAAAATGCCAGATAAACGAAAAACAAGCCTAATGTCAGCAGTGCGGTACCGCATCTGCAATAGAAATAATCACTGAATGTAAACCGCTCCCTTACATCCGTTACCTGATAATTCCGAATCCCATACTTACAAATTGACAAAAAAAGATTTGCAACCGCATAGGCAATGGTAACCATACCTGCAACCGTCAAGCCTTGTCTGTATGATATAAAAATTAAAATAATTGCCGACTGTCCTGCATTGAATGCTCCACCTAAAGCATTCCAGATTACACTGTTGCGTTTTATATTTTGTTCCTTTCCCAAAACCCATCCTTTCAACATGTTCACCTGTTGTCTCCTGCTTTCACAATTTTTCCCTGCTCTATCGTGTAATAGGTTTTAAAATCTTCCAGATTATCATCAAACACAAACCGGTATACATACACCATCTGCTCAATGTCTTCTTCCATTACAAAGCCCTTTGCATCAAAATTTTCCTGCAGATAGAGATAAAAACAGACTGGCAGCACTGCCTTATCTGCCGGCTGCTCCCCCATTATATTTTCATTAAACAGCAGGTATATATTATCCCGTTTGACTACCTCTCCCGATAAATCATCTATATTATTCAGCTCCAATCTTCTGTTATAATTATTAGAATGATAGGCGCTTCCACCCCATGGTATCATATTCGACAACCCTTTACCAGTATATACGGACCATGGACTAATATTATTGTAAACAAAGGGCGCATATAAATATGTATTATCAGGGTGCGCCAGCACATATTGCTCCGTTTTCCGGCTCTTTTCCATTACGTTTTCTTTATATGCATTCCTGACCGGGTCAAATGTATAATCCAGAATTAGGCTGCTACAGCAAAGAAGACCCAGAAATAGCAACACCTTAAATATTTGCTCCTCCTTTTTCTTCATCTGATAATGATTCATTATAAGAATACAATTAATCACAACTGCCGGAAGCAGTACAACAAACAGCGAACGGTACAGCATTCTCCCCTTTAACAGCTGGTACAGCAAAAGCAGAATACTTCCCAGATTATTCATACAGATAAAATAAAGCTTCCTGACATTAAAACAAATCGTAACAGAAAGGATTACAAAAAATATGGATACTATCCATAAACAGATGATTGCCTGACAACCTGTATTCTTTAAAGCGGTCATCAGCGCTGCCTTAGATGATGCTGTAATACTACTTTTCACTTTACTGTTTTCAGAAAGATAATTAAAGTTTTCTGTAGTGACAGCTTCATCCATAAAGTACCAGTTGCCCACCAGTCTGTAGAGCTCCTCGCTCCAGCCAGCTTCTTCATACAATTCAGGATTTTCTGCATAGGAATCGTGTCCATAATCCATATATCTGGCTCTTGCCGCATTATACTGAATAAACTCTGTTCCATTTATCTTCTCATCAGCTATTTTATTCAGTCCAGTTACACAGCCTGTCAATAAAACAAAAAACATACATACAGTACCAAACCTTAAAACCAGCTTCCTGTCCACCTTATAGCGGCCTGTGAAATTCCATAAAACCCCTAATAATATATAACAAATAAGTGCGTAAGCAGATGCAGAACGGTGTATCAGCAAAAGTACATATCCAATTACTACAATACATCCTATCCATTTTAATGTCCTTTTGTTTTCTACATTATCTGACGCAAACAATAACGCAACAAGTCCTGTTCCCAATACTGCCGGTACCGTGGTAAAGGAAACATTTGCAATGGAATATACCATAAAGGATACATCCACCACCGCTATCACCAGTATTGCAACCTTCAGACTAATTTTTTTATCCTTACAGATTTTGATAATACAAAAATGCAGCATAAAAATGCCCACTGCAAGGAGCAGCAAACTGTATACATACCACCATTGAATCTGTGGAAGGAGCTTATAGAGGAATGATATAAAAGCTCCTAAAATAATATTTATAAACTGATGTGTAATGTAAGGCTCTCCTGTCACATTTCCGGACAGCAGACTCTGAATACCGGCATCATCATTTGTCATATAGCTTAATGTTGAAGACAGAGCCGCTATTAAAAAACAAACTGCTGTTGTAAGAAGGGCGATTAGAAACCTGACATGTCTTTTATCGCACCTCTCCCATACAAACAGTCTGCTGCATATCTGCTCCAGCTTTGAGAGGCAGATTGAGATAAACAGGGTAATACCCACCAGCACAAAGAAAATGACCCATATATTTTTAAAGGAATAGGTAAATTCCTGGAACCAGTACTTGGTAAAAAACGAGTGAATTAACCACATATAAAGAGAGTATTTCCCGATAAATGCCAGAACTGTATTCAGGCAGGGTATCTTCTTAATGCATAACTGCGTCAGTTCAATTACCAGAACTGCCATGACAGCATCTAACAGATACTTGCTTTGCATATGGGATTTCATTACTGCCGTAACAGGAATTGCGATTAGGATTACAGCCACCAAAAAATATCCCAGTCCCTTTTTTGTCTCTATATAATGCTCTGTCCGCTCAAAGATATTATGCTCGGCAAAAATAATTCCTGCCACAGCCACTATAAGATACCTTGGCAGACCATCCCTGACCGTATCCAAACCAAAGGATTGCACCAGAAATAATGATAAAAAAACAGATGCATAGGGTCCGAGCTTCCGGACAGCGATATGCAGCACCGGTACCATAAAGATTAATAATATGGCAAGAGACAAATACCACCAGGATGCACTGAACCATGACACCTGAAAAACGCCTGCCATTCCCGTTGCATTGCACAAAATACCAATTATACGGCTGATTTGTGATTCTCCCCACGCCTCTGCAGCGCCATATTCCAGATTAAATATGTATGAAAGGAACAACAGTATTAAAAAGACAGCGGCAAATTGCTTTAACAATTCACTGTATCTTCTAATACTGTTTTTGATATAGGAATCCCTGTTATATAAATGCTCTTTTTCCTGAATGGCAATCCCATAAGCGGTAACAAATACAAACAGACATACACACACATGACAGGCGACAGCAATAAGCTCCATAATGGAAGCAGAGCCAATAAGTCCGGTGAGCCCAAACTCCTCGTATCTGCTGGTTGTAGAATATAAATGCTGAAAATACATCAATAAGATTGCTATCCCCTTAATAATCTGTGAATCCTTTACCTTCATCTTTTACCTTTATCCTTCCCGGCAAATATATGAAATGCCTTTTTATATAGCGTTGAAAATAGTTTTTATTTCTTATTGCTTCCACATTCAACTACTTCCCTAATCGTGTATTGTGGAAGATTATTATTAATCATATAAATGCGACCAACATACTCGCCTAACAATCCCAACATCATCATAATCATACCTCCTATAAACAGTAACACCGCCATTAATGATGTGTATCCAACAGGTACGGCTGGATTCAACAATTTATGAATAATGCTATATATGCCTACAGCAAAACCTATTAACGCCGTCACCATCCCTATCACAGAAGAAATTCTTAATGGAACAACAGAAAACCCTGTCACACTGTTCATATACAGTTTAAACATTTTTTTCAAAGTATAATTACTCTCTCCACTAATCCTATCAAAATGCTCCAACTCTATATTAGACACATTTCTTGTAATCTGCATAATAAATCCTGTCCAGCTCGGAAATGGACTTTTATATTTTTCCATTTCTCGCAATATATAAGAGCGCATAACAGAGAAGCTTGAGTTTTTAACATCTTTCGGTTTTCCGGTAAGAAAATCCAAGGTTGCTGTATTTATCCGGCTAACAACTCTTTTAAACAAACTATGCTTTTTCTGCTTAAATAAAGCATATACCACATCATAATCTCCCTCTTCTAGTTTTTCAATCATCTTATAAATCCCACTTACCGGATGTTGTCCGTCATCATCCATATATACGACATACTCTCCCTTCAAGAAAGGAATCGCTGCCATTCGTGCAGAATGTTGTCCATAATTCTTAGAAAGATTCACTGCAATAACATTTGGATTCTCCAAACTAATTCCTTTAATAACCTCAAATGTGTTATCCGGAGAACCATCATTAACCAGTACAATCTGATATTCGTCATTATGCTTATCAAACTCTTCTACTAACCCTTTCACTACTTGTGAGATTGTGTTTTCTGAACAATAGCATGGAATTGCAACTGAAATCATCGTCCTCTATTCCTCCATTAATTCCTTTATCTTCCTGAATCCTTCTTCAACCTTTTCAACCACTGCATCATAATTCTGTCTTAATTTTTCCGAAACAGTTTCTAAATTATCATACATTCTGTCAAAATATTTAACAAAATCAAAATCTTCCCGGGAAATTACCCATTCTTCCATTCCGATAACTTCAAAGAATCCATACATCTTATGAGCCAGCGGTCCGTTTTTGTAATCAAACGCCAATGTTGGAACCGCCTGTTCCAATCCAGCAACTGCTCCATGCACTCTACCGGATATAAGCATATCCAGATTCCCAATCAAGGTATGCATCTCCCAAGGATAATATAAATTATCTACTTTCCATAAATAATTCATATCAATATTGCCTCGCCGCTCTAAAATATCATATAATTGACAAATCATTTTGTAGTCCCGCCAATGCGTTCTCTTAAAATTCGGAGGTAGTTCAAACCCATTGGAATGAGAAATAAGAATGACTCTCTCATGCTTTTCATTGATTATGTGTTCAATCAAATCAACATAGTCTTTAAAGTCTTCGTCGTTTCGACTCCAATCATCAAAGGAATGTCCTGGCAGGGAATAGGTGGCCAGAATAAATCCAATATTCTTTACATCCTTTTGAATCCCCTCATTCCTGCATATTACTTGGTCATCTACCTTTTCTGGATAATAATTTTCACTAAACAGATATGCCGGACAGGCGCAGCTATATGTGTTTGTTATATCAAAACCTGATTTTTTCATTATATCAATAGAAAAAGCTTCCCTGTTTATCACCAAATCAAAATTACGATATACCTGCTTTGCTAATTCTAATGTTTTCTTTTCTGTGACCGGTCCTGGTGAACTTGCAAACATAATATTCTTCTTTCCAAGAAGCTGAACCGTCCGAAATTTTAATAAATCTACCAGGAAACGATTTTCTCCCATTCCATCAGAATTATCTCCCCACATATCTCCACTGAAATCGATTACCAAATCTGACTCTAACACTTCATCGATAAATCTTGTATGTCTCACCAGTTCTCCGGTAGTATGGTAAATCTCTGCAATGGCCAATTCCTCCAAAGCTTCCTTTGTATCAATGGAGTCCTTTCTCCATGCATAATAACATTCCCACGGTAATTTAATGATATTTTCTTTTTCACAAAACTCATCCGTTAACTGTAACGTAGTCACTATTTCTGCGTTTGGAAAGTATTCATGTAATTTACGAAACAGAGGAACTACAATATAATAATTTCCAATATTTCCATACTCAATTCTGCCCCAATGTAGTGATAACAATCCAGATACCAAAATTTTCATCTGATTTATCTCCTTTTTATTATTTAAGCCATCCATTTTTTGATATTTAAATTTTTCTAATTCTTTTAAATTTCTAATATATTGCCGCTCCCCTCCGAACATCAGTATGGCTCCTTTGTAATCTGCCTGAGAATATATTTTTTGCTTTATTGTTGAAATAGAATCTTTTTTCAAATCAATTGTATAATCACTTTCTACAATTCTTCGTCTATATATTCCCTCTTCTATCAACCTGCCTTTAAACTTACCCTTTAAAAATTCACTTAATGTAAATAACAATTCCGGAATAGTATGTTCTAATCTAATTCTTAGTTTACTTGGAATATCATCCTCATATATTCTGCAACGCTTTGCAGCAACTAAAATACCTAAATCAATTTTATCTGATATTTTATACACAGACATTTCGGTTTCTTGTTCGCCTAACAAAATAGACCAATTAATAGGAGAACTTCCCCGATTCCTTTTTAAATTGCCGGGATGGAAATTATAAACATCAATTTTTTCTATTATGTCTTTGGGCACTATGATGCCAAAATCATACATTATAGCAACTGTTATTTTTGTGTCGGCAATTACCTCTGTCAACTGTTTTTTATCTTCTATACCAATAATTGGTATCTTTAGTGACAACGAACAAATTTTTTGGCTCATTTTCTTTTTTTCACATATAACTTTTTTTAAACAAAAGTCCGGCGACTCCAAAAGGAATTTTATCATCCTGTCTGAATTTCCAATATATAATATATCTTTCATCCTATTTTCTCCAATTATAATTGCATGTTTAAAATTTATCCTATAAAAAACCTTGCTATTTTCAAATATCCTTTTTTATTATCGTTCATTGAACTATAATCAACGCAAATTAATATTTCTACATCTTCTGAAGAAGAAATGTAATACTCGATTTTTTTTTATTTCTCTGTCATCATCATTATCTATACAATATTTCATTAATCCAGCAAAATCGCCATTACCATATATAATTATGCCTTTATTCATCTACTCTACAATAACCTCCACATATTCCCACATTTTATCCATCATTCTGTTCATCTGCTCAACTGTATCAAAAGAAATAACCATCGCTCCTATACTATCTCCGCCATTACAAAATGCATTTACTTTATCCCCTGGAGCTACAAACAATTCTTTTTTAATAACATGTCCTTTAACATCTGGATGTATACGTAGCTCCTTAAATATTCCTGTTTTTATAGAATGTATAACATAAGATGAAGCAATCCTATTCTTGTCAGTCTCTAAAGCCGATGCATAATCATCACCGGCACAAGCCTTAATAGATGCCTCTATCATGTCTACACCAATAGCATATTGGATTGTATCCGGAATATAATTTCCTCCATTCCTTGGTCCGATTTCAAGTAAATATATTTCACCTTCCTCATCAATGATATACTCAAAATTAAACGCACCAAAATTCATATTCAACCTATCAAATATAGATTGAATGAAATCCCGTGCTTTCTTCTGATGCTCTGCTTTTTGTATTGACGGAAAACTCAGCCCTATTGGTGCATGTGGATTTCTGATATTGTTATTATGTTGATCCATTACACCGAAAAAAACTATTTTTCCATCTTTTATAAATCCATCCCCATCTATCTGATATCCTTGCTTTTGCACAAATTTCTCTATCATGACAGTCCCGGATAGTGAATAAGATAGTGCTTCGTCATAAGCATAACCAAATTCATCCTGATATATTACCTTTTTTACCCCTTTACTTCCAGAAGAATCTGTAGGTTTAATCATAACTGGCAAACTTAACGTGTCAAAATATTCCTTTGCCAAACGTTTATCACAAAACGCTTTTCCTTCAGAAATTCTATAATTATTATCAATCATAAACTGTTTAAACCGCTCTTTTTGGGTTAAAATTTCTACAGCTGAATATGGATTTGTGGGTAATCCCATATGTTCCGCTACATAAGCAGCCGTGGGGGCAGATACATCAGATGCATATGACAATATTCCATCTATCTGTAATTGCTCAGCTAATTTTAAAACGGCTTGTTTATCAATTGTGCTTATATTATGATATTCATCTGAATATTTATGTCCCGGATTATCCGGCAAATAATCTACACTGATTACATAATATCCTAATTCCTTTGCACGTTTAATCGCAGTCATCTGAAAAAAATTACCGCCTAACATCATAATTTTTTTCATCGTTCTCCCTCTTTTCTCTCAATAACAAATTTTATATATTTTAACATACCATCTATCCTTATTCAAATTTTTTATCACGCATAATGGCAACTTTTACTGGTATTTCCCACATTTTTTATATATAATAATTCTAATTATTAAAAAAGGAGAACCACCATGCCAAACAACATCCATAAAATAAATATTTACAAAATTACAAATATTCTGCTTATTCTCATAACCTGTATCTGGTTTATTCCCTTCTACACAAAGGGAATTGATTTCTCAGACACCTCCTTTTATCTGATAAAATATAAATATTTTTTTGATTCTTCTATAAATATAACAAGCTTCAGTACCTTTTTTTCCGATTTAACCGGAAGCATTATCTACCATATATTTCCATCCCATCAATTGCTTATCCTGAATTTTGTCAGCGCAATCTGCTACACGGTAAGCGGCTTTTTAATCTACCACATTTTAAAGGATTATGTTCCACATACACTCCTGCTGCTAACCACATTGGGCTGCAGCCTCCTTACCCTGTCATATATCCACTGCTTTAACTACAATACTACCAGCATGTTCAATCTGACACTGGCTGTAACACTGCTGACCCTTGGCCTGTTTCAGAAAAAAAATATCTATATCGGAATAAGCGGCTTTATTGGTGCAGCCAACGTCCTTTTCCGCCTTCCCAATGTACTGCATCTGTGCATTGCTCTGGGAATCCTTTTGTACTGCTACAACCAGAACAACCAAAAATGGAAGGATACGGTAAAACCTCTGCTTGTTTACATCGGCGGCTGTATTGCCGGTGGAATTATCAGCCTGATAATTGCAGTTGCGGCATTGGGTGTATCCAATATCAGGGATTATCTGACCCGTACTTTCGCAACCTTTACAGGCTCCTCCGGTTCCGCTGACGGACACAGCGCCGGTTCCATGTTCAGCAAGCTTGTTATCCAACTAAAGGAGGGCGGCATGTTCTGGTGCCGGTATGCCCCTATTCTGCTTGCAATTATACTTATCACCCTTTTACTGTGCCATTTTCTCCGGAAGAACCATAAAATAATTCTTGCCGGTTCTATCATTGTATCCTGTATTTACGGATACTATGTCAAATCCTCATACAACATCACACCTGATGAGGTGTCCAGTACCAGAGAAATCCGGAACACCTTCGTATTTATACTGCTTGCCGTTATGCTCTTAAGCTTTATTGGTATATTCGCCTTTTACAAGACAAACCGCAAGTTCAGTTATCTCAGCCTTATCACTCTGCTGTTAGAGCTTGTCATCACACTGGGCACAGACACCGGAACCTTATATAACACCGTATTTTTATACCTGCCTGTGGGCATGCTCTGCTGTCTGTTTTATCAATATTATATCCTTTTAAAAGACAGCGCTGCTTTCCGACTGGTTTCATCCGTTGGCACCGTCATTGTTTCCTTTTCTTTAATGCTGCTGTTCTGGAGTGGATTCTATCGGGGAACCACTTACATTTACAGAGATGACCCCTATCCGGCTTTAACTGAAAAATGCGACATAGCTCCTTTAAACGGCATGCATTCTTCTCCGGAACGGATTGCTCTTATCCGTACCATTAACAGGGAATTAGAACCCTATCAGGGCAAAACCCTGATTACACTTGGCGATTGTAACATTGCCACGGTAATTACCAGCTTAAAACCTTTTTTCACCAGTCCGTGGCCGGATTTAACCAGCTTTTCGGAAGAACGTTTTTCCCATGAGCTGGAGGAACGCTCTAAATCGAACAATTATCCGGTTATACTATTTTCGCCCACCACCTCTATCTTAAATTACAACACGACAGGACAGATATACCGTTCCCCGGAAAAGGAACAGCTATTGCTTCAATTCATTAAAGAAAACAACTATTCCTGTATATATGAGGAGGATTCCCTTATCATCTATGCTCCAAAGCAGGAGTAAACTCTCCTGCTGCTGGTTTCTACGCTTTCACATTCCGGTTTCTGCTGGAAAGATATACAGGAAACCGGTTACACAAAACAGCAAGCAGCCATGTACCCACAAACAGGATACCGGTAATCAACAAATTATCCCAGTTGCCGGTTCCAAAAATTTTTTGCATTGGAACTGCCACCAGCCGTATGATAAAATAATGCATTAAATAAAACTCAAAGGATGCATTTCCAAGAATATCAAAAACCTTCAGGGAAAATATCCTTGAACACACTCCTCCATCATACGAAAATATAAAAATAAGAAATACAAATAGCATCAGCTTTAAAAAGTAATAAAGTTTCCAGTTAGGAAAAATAACCGTGCCAAAATATAAAATCACTGTCATTCCCAGAATAAAGATTTCCAAAAGGGAAAAGGTTACCTTCTTTTTTACACTGTCCGTTCTTACTGTTTTTCCCAACCGTATATTACTTAAGAAAACCCCGATGGAAAATACAAGCATGTTCATAATAAAGGAACGGGTTATGAAATATCCCCCATCTGTTTCCAAAAAACCGTAACTGTATAAAATAAAGGTCATATACATTAAAACCAAAACAACGAGCACTGCCATATTCTTTTTTATCGAATCCCGAATCGAAACTGCAAGCATAATAACCAGTGGCGCAACCAAATATAACAGAAATAGGACAGATAAAAACCAGCTTACTGCATTAAGGGAAATCTGCAGTTTTTTCGATGGAATCACCATCTGCAGCAAAGGAATGCTGATGAAATATTTGCATAAAAGCTCCTTTACATTTTCAATTACCGGATTTTTAACAATTTCCATAATCAGGTATACGGTCTGCATAATAATATAGATAGGATATATTTTTACAATTCTTCTCTTTACAAAACCCAGATAACTGTCTTTATTTAAATTTGCCAGTCTGTCATGATACCCCAAATTCAGGCAAAAACCGGATAACATAAAGAAAAAAGTAACTCCGAAAACACCATTATTTAAATAACGGTAAAAAAAAGTGGTTGCTTTTTCATTTGTCATAATGAATGATATATGGGCGAAAAAAATAGACGATATCATCAAAAATCGCAATGCCTGAAAAGACCTTACTTTCATTCTCCCTATTCCCTCCTTTTTCCGAATTTTATCCTAAGCTTTTTTGACAGTATGGAAAAATCCCGATAATATTTTCCCTGTTTCTCTCTCCACCAGCTTTTCCACCGCTACCGCAATGTAAATCAGCACCAGCACCCCGAACAGCAGAATAATTCCTTCCGTTAACGAATATGTATGCCCTCTGAAATAGCTGACATACAGACTGATACACACATGATGCAGCAAGAAAATTTCATAAGAATATTTCCCGGTTAATTGAATCAAATACACCTGTGAAAAATCAATCCTCTCAAACAAAAATACCAGAGCCACAAACAATGCCTGCCCAAAAACTGTAATACAAAATATGGAAGCCCCTGGTATGTGAATCAGACTGCATAAGATAAGGCACAAAATGCACAGCAAAAATACTTTCCCATCCACTTTTTTGTCCCCCATATACTTTGCCCACAGCATCCCGAACAGGAAATCACAAATCCTTATGATTATATTATAAGATATTCCAACCTTAAATGGATTATATATTGCGGTCAGCACATATAATATAACAGCTGCCACAATGGTAAAAGCCGGAAACTTATTCACGCATATCCGTAAAACAGGAAATAATATATAAAAAATAATGATACAGCCTAAAAACCATTCGCCAATCAGGTAAAAATTATCCCCCAAATACCGGAAATAACCATCCATTCCCAGCACACTCAGTCCAAAACGCCACTTGGGAATATCTCCAAGCCAAAATTTTCTATATTTACAGAAAAGAATTAAAAATACCAGAATATAAGAACACCAAAACGTAGGATAAATTCCCAGAAAACGTTTTTTCATAAATTGTTTTATATTGAGCGTATCCCCATAATTATAGTACAGTGCAACACCGGAAATAATAAAAAACAGGGAAACGCCCAGCGTTCCAAAAGAACCATGTGTAAACTCACTTTTTACCAAATAGGGATTCCCATGAATCTGTATATCTGCTGCCGGTAAAGAAAGATTAAAATGCGATAGCACAATTAAACATACTGCAAAAAAGCGGATTACATCTACATATTTTAGTCTTTCTTTACCGGTTTTCATATTACATCTCCCTCAAAATCCCCAATATTTCCTTAATTCTGTCTTTAAAGGTATGGCTGTTTAAGACAATTTCCTGTCCCCGCTTCGCCATTTGGTCTCTTTCTTCCGTATGCTCCAGATAATAATCTATTTTTTCCTTCAAATCTTCTTTTGTCTGATATGTCACTACATTCCCTTCAAACAAGGTTGTAATCTCCGGTATATCATCACTGATTACAAACGCTCCTACTGCCAAGGCATCAAAAATCCGATTTGATATAATTCCATATCCCCTCATATCGTCCCAATGGTCATTCAATAGTATCTTGGCATCGTGATAAGCCTGCCCGACCTTATCGTTGTCCATATACGCATCTACCACATAATCCTGTACTGGAAATTCCTCCCAGTGCCTTCCATATACAGATAATTTGTGCTCTGTAGGCAATAAATCCCTCAATATCGGACGAAATACATGTCTGGAATTCCCCACAAATAAGAGCTCATATTTCTTATCCTTATGCTCTTCACAGGTCATAACCTCATCATCCACACACTGTAGCAGCACTCCGGATTCCGGCTGGATTCGTGGTCCAATTTCTCTTTTCATCTTTTCGGAGGCAAAGAACACATAATCATATAGGTTGTATTCCTCTATGACCACATCCTCCGGATGGGAAATATTCCACATAATATATCTTCTTCCATCCCTGACAGAAGGATAATATGGCTTTGGACCACGCAAAACAAGAACATATTTTGCCCTGCTTCTGTCATACCACCGGTCTCTCGGCAGAACATTTGCCTTATAGCCGCATTTTTCAAATTCCTTTTTCATTGCCATGGCAAAATGCTGGTCGCCCCAGAATTTCTTGGTTTCATCATCCGGCATAGCGCCACAGATGTCAATGGTTTTTTCCTCTATCACATCCCTGTTAAATGCCAGTAAGATTTCTCTTAATTTTTCTGCTCTTGCATCATAAGTGTGATGCTCTAAAACAAACTGCTGCAGCCGGCTTACCAGCTGTTTCCGCTCCTGGCTGTTCTCCAGATAATAAGCAAGCTTCTGCTTAAATTCCTGTTCGTCATTAAAGGATGGCAGAAGACCGCCAAAGGTTTCCTCCGCTCCAATGACTCCATTGGTGAGAACCAGCGCTCCAGCTGCCAAAGCATCAAATACCCTGCTGTTTACCGCTCCATATGACTTTGTCACATGATTCGCATCATCAATCACTATCTTTGTATTCTGATATACCTTCGGCATATCCTCATATAATACAAAGCCCTGCGCACAATCCTTAAACTTATCAATCTGTTCCCAGTTGACTCCAAATATTTTACACTGATAAGGCAATTCTTCCGGATTCAGATAATCAATAATATCTCTCTTCACATTCCAGTAGCTTCCGGTAAATGCATAATCCGAATGGAACTTTTCCATCTCTTCTTCTGTCAGCAGTTCCCGTTCCGCTGAATAGAAACGTCCTTTGTTCGTTGCAATCGGGAACAGTACAGACTTATGATTACTATGGGCATCCACATACTCACATGCAGTTTTGCTGGAGGCAAATACCAAATCAAACTGTCCGAAAAATTCCTTTTCGCACCATCGGTCAAACCAGTTTCTTGCCCAGGCAATCTTTATTAAATCATTCTTTGTATTATAAATCTTTGAAATATCATAGGCATCCAGCAGGGAAATCAAAACATCCACTTCTATGCCAACATCATACCAGTCCTCTTCTCCCCGGCGGCTTAAATATTTCACTTCATATCCCATATTCATTAAGGAATTGGCAAACTCCATGGCGGTAAAGAAATCTCCCGCTGTTGTTTTCGGGTCTGATTCAGTTACCACCAGTCCAACCACCAGCTTGTCCTCTGTAAATAAATGTCTGTTTAAAAGCTTGTCCTCTAACAGCTTTTCTGATAAATAGTTCTGCCATTTACCCTTAAACACATCCATATTATGCAGGCGGCGGATTCTTACTGCCTTTGCTACATCCTTTAACTGCGTGCCAAACTCATAGTGGTACACGAGACAGGTCGGACAATAGTAATTTTTGTACCCGGCCTTTACCAGCTTCAGACAAATGTCCACATCCTCATACCCATAAATATATCTCTCGTCATAGCCCCCTATTTCATCAAAGGCTTCTCTCTTCATCATCAGAACCGCTGCAGTCACACATGCCCGCTCTATCAACGCCGTGCCATGGTCACAATCAGCCTGCCCATTTCCCATATTATACGGCTGTATAAAATACGCCTTTTCCCGGATACTGTCACGAAAAGCAATTCCGTTATGCTGGATACTGAAGGATTTTCCATCATTCACAGTGCCCTCCGGAATTTGCGGATAAATCAGCTTTGCTCCAACCGCACCCGGATTATCTGCTTTTTTCATGGCAATCAAAAGCTCATCCAACCATCCATCCGTAACCTCCGTATCATTATTTAAGAACAACAGATACTCTCCGGACGCATTCTCCACACCAAGATTATTGGCGGCAGAAAAGGACATATTTACCTGGTTGCGGACTATCTTAATGGAAAACTCTGAAGCCCAGGATTCCAGATATTCCATGGAATCATCTGTAGATGCATTATCCACACAGATAATCTCAAAATTGTCGTAAAACTGCTTATCATGGAAAGAATTCATCAAAATCTCCAGATTATGCTTTCCATTCCGGTTCAGCATAATAATAGATACCAATGGTCTGTCGGCCTTCAAAAGACGGATTTCCTCCTCATATTGCAGGTTAAGTGTCTGCGCCCTGTCCGCTGCAGCCTCCAAAAGCAGTTCTTCCATTTTCATCTGGGAATGTCGTATATTTAACTGTGCCAAATCACTAGTCACACAGCTTCTGTGCACATTTTCAGACATCTGTGACAAATTCTGTTTTAATTCTGTCACTTCTTTATTCAGCTTTGCATTCTTGGAACTTAAAGATTTGTTTTGCTTTTTTAAGGCTTCAATATCCTTTCTCGCCTTTATCCATTTTTTCATGAAACCCCGAATCCCCGGAAGCTTTGCAATAAAATTCTTTATCTTTCTCTTCATAACGTATTACTCTTTCTCCATATATTATTTTTCTATTTCAGGAAGAATAATTTGGTCTCCATACAATTTATTGTATTCCTCCGGCTCCCATTTCCCCTGACCTGACTGTGGCGTAAATGTCATTTCACCAAAATATATTTTTCCGGCTACTTCATACAAATCCACACGCACCATATTAATGCCTTCACTCAATTGTTCTGCTAGCTCAATCATTTCCTTAAGATGCTCAGGCTTTCGTTCCAGACTCGCATCATTCGGATAATTTACCTTTATCGGAAGCAAATTCCAATCTAAATCATATATATTCCGTCTATGCGTCGGTTTGCCCGAATCCACATCAATCCATATAGAATATGCTTTGCCCGAAAAGCAGAAAAAACGGTAGTCAAACAATTCATCTTCACCATTCTCTATATACTCTTCTATCACAATCTTAGGCGGAATATCCTTATAATGTAATTCCAGACCACTGCTGTAAGCATAATTTCTATGCAGCCAGAACTTAAATTTGCTTCTGGCTTCTTCTTTATTAAAGTGTTCCTTATCCTTTACAATAATATTCCATCCACTGGCATGATTTGTCTTCATTACAAATCTCTGTGGCAGTTTCTCAAAATCAATATCCTCAAAGGAATCATAAACCCCCAGTATCGGGATTAAATACTGGCTGCCAATCTTTTCTGCCACATAATCTCTTACAAGATATTTATCTGCGAGCCGGGTCTTTAATTCAGTACTGTCATACAACTTTAACCACTGCACCTTCTCATTAAAGGTGACCGGATGATTTAAATCTAACCCTTTTCCGGTCATCATCTGATACCACTCTGCCAAATTCTCTTCATATTGGTCTGGATGCAGACCTTTATAATAATAATACTGAATGTCCTTCATCAACTGACGGTCCACCGACTCTAAATGTGCAAAATCCTTTTTCTCTTTATCAACAATCGCCTTGTGATTTCCTTCAATGCGGGCAACCACTCCCTCATGTCTTTTATCCTGTGCTTTTCTGTGATTCTGTAGTTCCTCCTCAGTATTCCGCACTTCCTGCTTTAATAACTCATAATGTGTACTCATATTCTTTTCAAAGCGTTGTTCTACTTCAAAAATATACTCACATCTCTTTGCCAATGCAGTATAATCATTCCTTAATGCAGTATTCTCCCTGCTTAACTGCTCATTCTTCTTTCTCAAATCATCCATCTGGTGATACATATTTTTAAAAGGAGGCACTCTCCTAACCAAACGTGACAAAACCCCTGACATTTTTCTCTCCTTTAATATAATATTATCCTCATAACAGGCTAAAATTAATGCATAATAGATAACATTTTTGCCTAAAATGTTATCTGTTGAATTATAGCACACTTGTATTATATTATGCAAATTATTTAAAATCCTCGTGAAAAAGACATGTCTCTTCACAAATTCATTGCCTGAAATAGTTCATCCTTATCATCCTGTTCAATGGACAAATATCTCTTCGTTATCTCTATATTGGAATGATTGTAAATATTCATAAGCAGTGCCGGCGGTGTCCCACACTTCCATGCATGATAACCAAAGGTTTTCCGCAGGGAATGGCAGCTGATATTGCCGTCAATGCAGGTGGCAAGCGCCGCCTGTTTGATAATATTATAAGCTCTGTTACGGGTAATATGACGGTTCCGGTCATTTCCCGAAAAAAATATATACTCCTCCGGTTTTATCCTCTTTATCTGTTTTCGGAGCTGTGTCAATGCCACCTGACAGCTATCATTTAAGACAATGCAGTTACGTTTTCCTGTCTTATGCTCCGTTACATAAATGTGCATCTGATATGTTTTTTTCTCAAAATTCCATACATCCTTCCATTTTAAGCACAACAAATCGCTAATCCGCAATGCGGTGTTAATTCCCACCACAAACATCGCATAATCCCGGTATTCTCCCATCTGCAAAAAATAATCCTTTAATAGCTCAATATCTTCTTTTCGTCTGATTGGTGTTGTTACCATATCCTCGCCTCCTTGAATTTATTCATTTATATTCTAATAACATTTTAGGCAAGATTGTTAACAAAAAAGGAGGATTGTCCAGTGCTAAAACAAATATTAAAAAAGCTTGTGCCTGCTACCTTTCACAAGATAGAGAGCACAAGCATGCTATTATTAAAAGAAATCAGACAATTGTTTTCAAAGGTAAACCGCGAATCTTAATCTGGGAAAAGACTACTTAAATAAACTAGATTCTAATTTTCAATATTTTAAAAAAAATATAAATGAACTAAAAGAATCTGTTTCTAACATAGACAAGGTATGTAAATATAACAACCATTACGAGCGAAAAGTAATCCAATCCTTTTATGAAATGCAGGAAAGACCGGATTTCCAACAGAAATTTCAACGCCTGGTTGACGGATTGGCAGATGATGACATTGCACTTATTGTTAAAATTCTGCAGCGACAGCAAATAGTAAAAGATTCTGATAAAGCAATAGACCTGTTTAGCCAAGAAGAACAACAGGCTATCAAAGCAATGCAGAGGGAATTAGGCCGGGAAATCTTTCAGGTTTCTGACAATATGTTTTGCTTCAGACATTATTTTCTGCCTGTCAGACATTTTGAAGCTAGTGTTTTTATTTATAAGCATGGAATCGAGTGTATTGAAAATACGGATGCTTTAAAAAATAAAGATATTTTAGACGTCGGTGGCTTCATCGGCGATTCCATTTTGGTACTGAAATCGCTCACCAATAATCGTGTCATCAGCTTCGAGGCAGTTTCCGAACATTACGAGCTGATGAAGCAAACCATAGCACTCAACCATCTCGACAATGTGATTGCAGAGAAAATGGCGCTTGGACGTGAAAATGGATTTACCACAATAGAAATAGCTGGTTCCTCAAGTGCATTTAAAGCAAACGATGCTGTTACCGTTAAAGAATCAGAACAGGTACCACTAAAAACCTTAGATTCTTATATGAAGGGAACAGATATTGTTCCGGGGCTGATAAAGGTTGATATTGAAGGGGCAGAACAGGATTTTATGGAGGGAGCAAAAGAAACCATTGCCAGATATAAACCGGTGTTGCTGATGAGTATCTATCACAATGCCGACGATTTTTTCAATATAAAACCCATTATTGAAAGCTGGAATCTGGGCTATAAGTTTAGAATACACAAACCTATGGATTATTCCGTTTCACGGGAGGTTCTGCTGATTGCAGAAGTACGATAAAGCGAATGATATATTTTTAAAGGAGACATTATGAAAAAAGTATCAATCATAATACCAGTATACAATGTAGAGAAATATATAGGGGAATGTATTGAAAGTGCGATAAAACAGACATTAAATGACATTGAAATCATATGCGTAAATGATGCATCTACTGACGCATCACTATCTATTATCCTAAAGTATGCAAAACAGGATAAGCGGATAAAAGTTATTTCATATGAAACAAACAAAAGCGCTTCTCAGGCACGAAAAGACGGCGTTTTACAGGCAGATAGTGAATATATCATGTTTTTAGACGGCGATGACTATTTAGAAAGAACTGCCTGCGAGAATTTGTATAATGTGATTTCAAAAAAGAAAGTTGATATGGTACATTTTGGAACCAATGTAATAAATGAAGGACATGTTTCAGAGCAAAGAATCACTAATCTTGAAAAACTGCTTAAACCTTATAACGAAATGTTACGGAACTCCGAGGTTTTTACCGGATGCTTCATTGAGAAAAAGTATCGCTTTTCCATCTGGAATAAAATATATGAATCCAATTTTTGTAAAAAAGCGTTTTTGCATGTCAAGGACGGTGATTTTCCAAAAGCACAGGACTTATATGCCTTTTTTATCCTCTGCTATTTTGCTAAGTCCTATTACGGCATAGGCGAACCATATTACAACTATCGTTTCGGTACCGGAATTACCGGAAACAAAAAATTGACCTTGGCACAGTTAGATAGATATTGCCACTCTGTGTTAGTGGCAAACGAAATCAACAATTTTTTAGATGAGCAGGGCGATGAACAGTATGATGAGGTTTTACAACAGGTAAGAAAGGATTTACTAAATGATTGTGCCAGCAACTGGTATACTTCAATATCTGAAGAAGAAGCCAGCAAGGGTTTTGATATTCTCGCTAAATACTGGAAACCTGAGGAACTTGTGTCTAATTTATGTGAAAAGCATTATTTTGACCGGAAAAGACTGGCAGAAAAAATATTGAGCGCCAAGGCTATAAGTTACAACGCAACAGATACTATAAAAACAATCGGTATATTTTATCACCGGTATGCACTGGGAGGTGTACAGAGAGTTATTTCCCTATTAATTCCAATGTATACGGAAATGGGCTATAATGTAGTACTATTTACAGATGAGATATCAGAAGAAGAATATGAACTGCCTGACAAAGCGGTTCGTGTTGTTCTGCCATCCTCTTTAGAAATTAAGAAGGAGGAATATATTATCCGTGCAGAAAAATTTGTGAAATGCTTAAAGGAATATAATGTAGATGTAATGTGTTACCATGCTGCATCTTCAACAAAACTGGTATTTGATATGCTGCTCTTAAAAATGCACAATATTCCAGTCATTCTTACCGTACACGAAGTTGCTTTCCAAAATATACTGACGATGAATACAGAGATGGTAAACCGTCCTGCCATTTTTAAACTTGCCGATTACATAACTGTATTATCACGAGTAGAAGAAGCATACTGGAAAAATCTTGGTGTTCATGCAATTTATATACCAAACCCAGTAACACAAATGCCAATCAAACGGAATCCTGAAGAAATCGAACAAAATACAATTATATGGGTTGGACGTCTGGACACTCGTACCAAAAGGTGTCTGGATGTGGTGGATATTATGAAATACGTTGCAGAGGAAATTCCAGATGCACGGTTACTGGTAGTTGGCAATGAAGTTTCCCCCGGAATCATGGAAACAATGCAACAAAAAATTCAAAAAAATGGCGTTAAAAAAAATGTAATACTATGCGGTCATAGCACAAATGTAGGAGACTTCTACAAAAAGGCAGAAATATATATGATTACCTCTATTTCCGAATCCTTTTCCATGACCATTGCAGAAAGTAAATCCTATGGAATTCCTCTTGT
>ULOF01041707.1_pt1 | contig 20600 bp, 11 predicted proteins | sample 1952371 | NCBI WGS metagenome assembly ULOF01 (sample SAMEA4835597, study PRJEB28245) | human gut metagenome | biome: gut microbiome; material: fecal sample | place: Denmark | collected 2008 | reverse complement strand
CGCTCATATGCTCGCCGCCTTGCGGCTCGTGTTTCGTCTTTGAATAAGCACATACCGTTAATAAGTACGCTTCGAATAAGTGTACGTCAAAAGTCCGCCCTATAAAGAGGGCGGACGTCGGTTTTTTATCGCGTCTGCGAAATTGCAGATTTAGCGTATAAGTGCCGCCCTGAATGAGTTTTTGTAATAAAAGAATACTAAAACTCTTTTACAGCATTATTCTTATAAGTGCAGAAGCAAATCTTATATCCGTTGTCGTCGATTGGCTCGCCTTGTTCGACGAGTTGCCAGTTTTCGAGTTGATCGAGATTCTCGTGGAAAACTTCCGCGCCTCCGTCTGCGTCAACTTTGGTGACATACGCCGTGTCACAGTAGGGCAGAAGCGTGCGATACATCATCGCGCCTCCTATGACGTAAACTTGTTCGAGGTCGCATTTTTTGAGCGTCGCAAACAATTCGTCAAGGGATTTGACAAGGATATATCCTTTCTCTTTTGCGTCCTCGTCGTCACCGTTTGGATTGAGAACGATATTCGTTCGATTTTTGAGTGGCATACCGTTCGGCAAAGAGAGCAGGGTGTTGCTGCCCATAACGACAATCTTGTCTTTGGTGTGCGCAACGAAATGGCGCATATCTTCTTTGAGAGAAAACAGCAAGCCGTTTTGCTTGCCCAATCCCCATTTGTTGTCGACTGCAAATATTGTTTTCATTTTCGTTTTTTCCCGATCTCGTTCGTTCGCGAGCGACCGCCGATTTTCTGTTGCCGCTCATTTCGCTTGCGTTGTGAGTGACTGAAAATTTAAGGTTGCCTCAATGTGTTTTCACTTTGCGAACGACCGTTGATTTGAGGTTGTTTGCTTGTGCGATTTCGTTTTGAGATTTTATGCGATTTCGAGTTGTTTTTCGTGCGTTTTTAAGCGGTTTTTGGCACGTTTTTGAACTTTTTTACAACCGATTTTTGATATTTTGTGCGGATTTTTGATATAAAAATCTGTCGAATTATGTCGGATTGCAACCTTAATTTTTGTCAGTGTCGCACGTATTATGTCGGATTGTCGCACGTATTATGTCGGATTGCAACCTCGGTTCTTGTCAGATTGCCACTTCGATTTTCTTGTCGAGTTTGGTGTACTGATAGTTTTCGAGTTCAAAATCGTCAACGGTAAAATCGTAGAAGTTCTTGATATCCTTGTTCATTTTGAAGGTCGGAGCAGGGTATTGCGGATTCTTCAGAATTTCTTCGACGATGGGCACGTGACGGTCGTAAATATGAGCGTCGCTTATCACGTGCACCAATTCACCTGCTTCGAGTCCGCTCACTTGCGCAAACATATGCAAAAGCACTGCGTATTGCACAACGTTCCAATTGTTTGCGGTGAGTGTATCCTGACTGCGTTGATTGAGGATTCCGTTGAGTTTGTTGCCCGTGACGTTTAAAGTCATCGAGTATGCGCAAGGGTAGAGGTGCATCTCGTGCAAGTCCTCAAAATTGTAGATATTGGTGAGGATACGCCTCGATTGCGGATTGTGTTTGAGGTCAAAAAGCACTCTGTCCACTTGGTCGAATTCGCCCTCCGGATAGATGCTTTTTTTGCCGAGTTGATAGCCGTACGCCTTGCCGATAGAGCCCGTTTCGTCCGCCCAACTGTCCCAAATATGCGAGTTCAAATCGTGTACGTTGTTGCTCTTTTTTTGCCAAATCCAAAGGATTTCGTCGATTGCGGATTTGAAAGCGGTGCGACGAAGCGTGATGATCGGAAACTCTTTTGAAAGGTCGTATCTGTTGACGATGCAGAACTTTTTTATGGTGTGCGCAGGCGTTCCGTCAAGCCATTTTGGGCGGACGGGGAGGTTTTCATCACTTATTCCTTCGTCAAGAATTTGTCTGCAAGTATCGATAAAAATTTTGTCAGCAATGCTCATTGTTTTGTCCTGTAGAGTGAAATAAAAAACTTTATGTTTTGCGCTTCGCTCACATAAAACGAAGCGCAAAACGGTTGTTGCGATTATTATGATTTGTTATGCAATTATCGCACGATCGGCACTTTACGCTTACAATCCGTCAGTGTAAAGTGGCGTTATTGCGATATCAGTCTTTGATGACCAGTTGTGCGTTGATCTCGCGCATAAGGTCGACGGGCACTTTGATGACGCGTCTGTCGAAGGTCACAAGACCGTTCATTTCTTGCTCGACGTCGCTCACTTCGGTGTAAACGGTTGCGGAAAGACCTCTGTCGATCTTAGGCACGATAGTCTTTTCGTAGAGCTTTTTGATTGCCTTTGCAAGTGCTTCGGGCTTCTTGTAAATGCGGTATCCGAATTGATTGTCGGGAGAGTACATATGACCTTCCGTCTTGATTGCGTAGCCGCCGAATTCGCTGAGGATATAGCAACGGTCGTCGTTTCTCGGCACGAACAAAGGCTTGAAGTAAATGTGCAAACTCTTCGTGTCAGAAGTGCCTTTGCCTTGATCGTTCCAACCGCTGACGCTGTCGATAAGACGAGTGGGGTCGATCTTCTTCATCTCTTTGGTTATACGCACGGAATCGAATTGTCCCCAGCCTTCGTTGAAGGGCACCCATACCGCGAGCGAAACGACGTTTTTGAGATGATTCATCGTCACGCGAAGTTCGTTTTCAAACTCGTCGCGACTCTCTTTGTCTGCGCGTGCGAGTTTCTTGTAGCCTGCTTCGTTGTCGTCTTTGATGTGGTATTCAAACACGGTTGCGAGAAGTCCTATGTACATAAGGTTGTACTTCGTGCCGCCGCTGACCATATCTTGCCACACCAAAATGCCTTCTTTGTCGCAGTGATAGTACCAGCGAAGAGGCTCGATTTTGATATGCTTTCTAAGCATATTGAAGCCCATTGATTTGACCATTTTGACGTCCCACTCGAGCGCCGCGTTGGAGGGCGGAGTGAGCATACCGTCCGACCAATAACCTTGGTCGAGAAGTCCCGTGTGGAAGTAAGGCTTGTTGTTGAGACCCATACGTTTGAAGCCCTTGCTGTCTGTGACCCAACTGAACTTGCGCATACCGAAGTAGGATTTGACTATATCGTTGCCCACTTTGAACGCTACGTCGTAGAGTTTGGGGTTTTCGGGTGACCAAAGTTCGTAATTTTCAAGTTTTATGCTTGCGGTGTCGCCTGCGAATTGTCCAGAATATATTGCGTCATTGCCGTCCATAATGATGACGTCGACGGGGACGTTTGCAGATTTGTCAAACTTGAAGTTGATGGTATCGGTGTCGATATCGGGCACGATGGTGACGTCTTTGAGGTAGACTTCGTCCATACTTTCAAGCCATACGCTTTGCCAGATACCCGATTGCGGAGTGTACCAGATTCCGCCCGGTTTCGAGGATTGTTTTGCGTGAGTGTGATAACTCGTGTCGCAGGGGTCTGTGACGACGAGTTCGATGACGTTTTCGCCCGCCTTGACTGCGCCCGAAACGTCGAAAGAGAAGGGAACGTAACCGCCGATATGGTCGCCGACCGAAATGCCGTTGAGTTTGACGGAGCAAATCATATCCACCGCGTCGAAGTGCAAAACCGTCACTGCTTTGACGAAACTCTCGTCAAGATTGAAGGTGCGGTGATAATAAAGTGCGTCGTCGGGCGTGACTCTCGTGCCCTCGGGAAGTCCCGAAAGCAAACACTCGGGAGAAAACGGAACGAGGATTTTGCCTTGATATTTTCCGCCGAAACTTTCACTCTTGCGCAAAATGGCATAGTCCCATTCGCCGTTGAGCGTGACGTAACTGTTTCTTGCAAACTGGGGACGCGGATATTCCGCAAGCGGTGTTGAGCCAACCTCGAAAGGTGTGCGAAGTCTTACTGTTTTCATACTTTCCTCCAAATAGTTTACATTAGTATAACATATCTATACTGTTCTCGCAAGAGCAAATCTCGCAAAATGAGGCAATTTTGAACGTAACTTTTGACTATCCGCTATACTTGTGATATACTCGCATTGAAAAGAAAAGGAGAATTGAAATGAAACTCTTTATCGGTTCGGACATTCACGGTTCGAGCGCAAATATCAAAAGATTTCTCGATATCGTAAACGACGCTCGAAAGCAAGGCGACGACGCAAAAGTCGTGTTGCTCGGCGATATATACAATCACGGCCCTCGCAATCCGTTCCCCGAAGGCTATGCGCCTATGATCGTTGCAAAAATGCTCAACGATTCAAAGGATTTTATCACCGTAATCAAAGGCAACTGTGACAGCGAAGTGGATCAGATGATAAGCGACTTTCCCATAAGAGAAGATTTTTCGACGGATTGGCAAGGTCGCAGAGTGTTTTTCACTCACGGGCATAAATGCAATCCCGATTTGCCGAGCAAGGACGCAAAAAGCGGAGATATCGTCTTTTACGGGCATTTCCACCGCGCTATGCTCAAAGTTTGCGACGGTGTCGCTTATATCTGCGTGGGTGCGCTCGGACTTTCTCCCGAAGGAGTCGAACGCTCGTATGCGATTTTAGACGAGAGCGGCGTAAAAGTCAAAACTCTCGAAGGCGACAAGACGTTGATAGAATATAAGTTTGACTGACGATTCTTTGAGGTCAAGATAGTCCGCAAAGATTCACAAAATTCGTTCATATAGGAGTATTTTTATGCATTACACGTACAAAACGCAAGGCACTTGCTCAAGAGAAATATCTTTCGACATCGACGGCGACGTTATCACCAACGTTCGCTTCGTGGGAGGTTGCCCCGGCAATCTCAAAGCCATTCCCATTTTGGTTGACGGTATGACGGTCGATCAAATCGAAAGCAAACTCAAAGACGTCAAGTGCGGCTTCAAGGACACGTCCTGCGCAGGACAACTCGCAATCGCCGTCCGCCAGGCGAAAAACGAAATGAATTAAGTTTTCAGACTGTTTTTTGCACTTTCAGGGGGAGGATATGAGCATCAAAAGCAACAAAAAAGTCAAATCGGTCATATGGAGCGTTGCGTTTGCTTTGGCAACGCTGCTAATTTTGGTTTTGACTTACGTTTGCTCGCATTACTTGCCTCAAATTTACCATATGCCGCTAATCGAACACGGCAAAATAGATATGAACGGCAGAGAAGATTGGGTGGTGCTTCCGGGCGAATGGGAATACTACTACGAGAAGTGGATAATCACCGACAACCTTCAGAACGCAGAGCCCGACGGATTTTTGTCTATGCCCGACGTGTGGACGGGGAAGACCACAAACAGCGGACAGAAATTGCCGAGAACGGGGTATGGTTCGTTCAGGCTCACGGTGGAAAACGTCAAACCCGGGCTTGAAATTCTCGTTTTTGCCAACAATTACGACGGCGCTTATCGCACTTATATAAACGGCGTTCTGAACGTTGAATACGGCGTTATGTCCAAGGACGTGAACGGCACGAAATCCAACGGCAGAGCGGAAAACATGTATCCGTACAAGGTGAGCGAGGGCGAAGTGCTCGACGTCGTGGTGGAAATATCCAACAACAACGAGGGCGGTATGCACTATGCGTTTTATCTGCGCTCGGATTTCAAAACGAATCAGATTATGATCGGCGATCAACTCGCTTTCGTCGTTTTGGGCTTGATGCTCGCTCTGCTTCTCCTCAATATTATCGCAAATATTATTTACAAAGAGCAACAAGGACGTTCGTGGTCGCTGACGGTTTTGCTTTTGTTCATCGTTTTGATGTACATATTCTCCGTGGATATTCTTATGAATTTCTCGCTGAGCACAAACGCGCTTCTGTACAATTGCATAGCCGAAGTTTTTTATGCGTTTTCAATAGTTACGATAGTTCTTTTCTGCGTGCATCTCAATAAAAACGGTATTATGAAAGTGCCAAAAAAGTGGGAGATTGCGCTGATTAGCCTTATCAACGTAGGGTGTATTGCGGCGTTTTATTCGCTGAGCGGATACAAGGAACGCATTATTCCGCCGATTATCCAAATCGTGTGTATGATGCAACTTTATTATCCCGTGTTCAAGTCCGTTTACGACGGCGTGAGATTCGCAAAAGTGTACATAGTCGTTCTGTTCGGTCTGACGGTCATAGTCGGTTCGCAGATGCTCGATATGCTCGAGGCAATCATAATCGGCACGGAATCGGTTGCCGCTTTGGCAATGGTGCTTATTATGTTTGCGATTTTCACGATGCACTTCATAAAGATTGCGGACAAAAACAAGGCTGCACTCCAAACGGAATCGTACAAGAGAAAACTTGCCGAAATCAGCAACAATATGCTAAAGGCGCAAATCAAGCCGCATTTCATTTTCAACAGCCTTGCTTCAATACAAGCGGTGTATCACGCAAGCCTTGACAAAGGCGACGAGGCCATATCGGAATTTGCCTCGCACCTAAGGACTCTCGTCGACGCCGATCACAAAACATCGGTGGGACTCGACGAGGAAGTCAACAACGTTATTAACTACGTAAGACTCGTTGAGTTGAGCAAAGGTAATTGCATAAATCTACTGTTAGACATAGGAAATTATGACGTTAAAGTGCCGGTTCTGTCATTACAGCCTTTTGTCGAAAACGCCATAAAGTACTCGGGAATCGTTGACGATCCCGACGGTTACGTGCTTATAAAGGCTGACGACGACGGCGACGACAACGTGATTATCACAATCGAAGACAACGGCTGCGGATTCGATTTGAACGAGGTCAAACCGACTTCCGTTGGCTTGCGCAACGCGAGAGAAAGGATATGCTTTATCACGGGATTCGAGGTTGCGGTAGATACTAAACCGGGGTGCGGAACGAAGGTGACCATCACCGTTCCGAAGGAGGATAAAAATGAATATAGTGGTCGTTGACGACGAACTCAATCCTTTGAAAAACTTTATCGAAAACGTTGTGGATTACGGTTCGATTCAGGTTTCGATGTTTATGAACAACATCGACGTGCTTTTGGATTATACGCAAAAACATGCGGTTGACGCCGCGTTTTTGGACGTGATGATGCCCGGGATCAACGGTGTGGATCTTGCAAAAAAACTCGTGCAAATCAATCCTAAAATCAAAATCGTTTTCGTCACGGGATATATTCAGGACGAGAGCGCGGTAAGAGAAGAAGTCGGCGACAACGTAATTGGATTTTGCTACAAGCCATACACAAGAGAAAAACTGCATAACGCGATCGTGCACATAAAAGAGAGTATGGAATCGGATAGAGATATCTACGCACAGACTTTCGGCGTTTTCGACCTCAGAATAGACGGCAAAAGCGTGGATTTTTCGCTGTCGAAAGCAAAAGAAATGCTCGCATATTTGTTTTATAGACAGGGCAATTCCGTGTCTATGGCGGAGATGATTTCTGCACTTTGGCCCGATCACGACGTAGAAAAATCGAAATTGCTTTACCGCAACGCAAAAAGCAGGCTCGATTTGCTCCTGCGCCAAAACAGAATCGAGCATATCGTCAAATTCGCAAGAGGTAAATCCCAAATCAACGTCGACGTTTGCCGTTGCGATTTGTGGGAGTTCTTGCAGAACGAAAACGACGTGAATTACAACTACGAATTTTTGATAAATTACGACTGGTCGTTCGATATGCAGAATAGGCTGGACTACATTTTGGCTTCACGAATCGGAAATAAATGAAAAAATATAAAAATTTTCCATATTATTTGTGACAGTTCACGCTTTTTTCACGCTTCGTATGTTAGACTACGCTCGTTGATGTGGAAGCGGATAGATTTTTTGAAGTTTTTAAGCCTCCGTTTCCCGTCAATGTTTTTCAAAAGTCGGCATAGGGAGAGGAATTAAATAAGGCAAACACAGTATAGTGCAAGCCGAAAGTCGAAAGCGCAATCTTGCGATTGCGACGCAAGCCCCGAGATTCTCGGGATTTTTTGTTTTTCAAAGCGTTGATTCTCTAAACATTAAAATAATAGTTTTTTAAAATCAACAATATAAGATTTTTATAAATTCAAAGAATTTATACGCGTAGTTTTGTTGCAAAAAAGTCTCGAAGAAAAAAATAATACGAACCCATTATTTGAGTTCGTATTTTTTCAAGATGGTGAGCAAAATGACGCAGCATTTGAATTGAAGTGTAATTTTAACGAAAAACTACGTTATTTGCTCTGAGTTTCTTGTTTGAGAAGAGTTGCATAGCGGAGCATTTGCTTGCGCGAGGACACGCCGAGTTTGCCTAAAATGTTGTGGTTGTGATACTTGAGTGTGCCTTGTTGTATGTGGCAAATTTCCATAATTTCGTTTGCGGATTTGCCTTCGAGGTATAAGCCGAAGATTTGTTTTTCGGTCTTGGTGAGGGTTTTTAGTCCCGCTTTGAACATCTCGTAGTCGTCGGGGGATACTTCGTTTTTGCGAGAGTAGGCAAGGCGGTCGATGTCCGCTTGTTTTTGTTCGAGAGAAGAGCCTCGTTCGTCGCATTGCGTGCGGAGTTTTTCGGTTTCCTCATCTCTGATTCTATCCTGCTCGGCAAGAAATGCGAAAAGGTCGTCGATTTCGACAAATTCCGACTCGGCGTTCTTGTGTTCTTGTTTGTGGATTTGTTCGATGCCTTTGAGGAGCGGGCGCAAAAAACGTTTGCTGAAAAACACGCACACTGTAATCGTCATGCCGACAAGCAGCAGCACGAGCAGCACCACCGAAATGACGTTGTTTGCAACGTTAATGTCGTATTCTTCCTTGGGATAGGACACGATAAGCACGTATTCGTCGCCGCAAATAGTGGCAAATTGCGTCTTGGAAACGAAAGAGGAATTGCCGTCGCGCGAATGCAAAGCGGTAAGTCCGCCGCCCATATCCTCAACGGTAAGTTCTCCCTGCGGAGGAAGATAGTAGCCGCCGTACACGCCTGCCGAAAAGCCGTTGACGGTGTTGTACGTGCCGCCGTTTTTGGGGAAGAGCATGCAGGTGAGGTGTTCGAGTTGCGTCGATTGTGCAAAATACTTTTTGAAGTAGTTTTCGGAGATTTCAAAGCCGCACACGCCGTAGACTTTATTGTTGTCACCGACGATTGGCACAACGAAGTTCATCGTGCGCTCGCTGGTGCCGTAAAGCCTTGAAATTTGCGTCAGACGTGGCGTTCTTTCGGGGGATTCGAACAGGGCAAGCACCTTGTCGCCGTCGGGCAAGTTGGCAAGATTAAATTCAAGTCGCCACTGACGGTGAGGCATGACGTCGCGATTGCGCCCTATGTCCGAAATACCGCGGTAGAGGAGCAACGTTTCGTCGGTTTCGTCGAGGGAAGCGCGCTGGAAATACAGCCCTGTTTTGGAGTATTTTGCGCCGTCGATATGTGTGTTGACGGTGGCATCGAGTATCAAAAACGCGCCTGAACAGTCGGTTTTCATCAACTCTATGCCAAGTTTGTCAAACAGTATATTTTGAAGAGCGGCAATGCGCGTCGAATCGTCGTTCAAGGCGTCAAACTCAATGCCCTCGGATGCGAGATATTCGTCGGTTTTCTGGGCAACGGAGTAGGAGAGCGAGTTGCCCATTCTCGTCATATCCTCAAAATACTTGGACACTTGCCGCTCGTAAGTGCGCATTTGGAATGCAAGAGTGTTTTCGACGCTTTCCTTTGCGGTGGAGAAGTGTCCGAAGAAGAACAGACCGCACCCCAAAAACGACAAAACGATAATCGCAAGCGCAAGCATGTACCAGAACAACTTGTGCTTCATGGATGATTTTTTTGGTTTTATGAGTTTTGGAGTGTTCATATATTCCTGTCGATTTGTGACGAATAGCGTCGATTTCAAGACAAAAACGCGTTTATTGCGTGTTTTTGATGTTTTCTGTCGTTTTTGTGCGGCGATTAAGCGGCGGGGATTGTGAGGAACACGTCAACGAGTTGGTCGGTGATTTCCTCATAGGTTTTGCCGCTTGCGTACATCGAGGTCAGTTCCTTTTGCAGTTTGCGAATTTTGGAATAGAGCGCGTAGGTGTTGGGGAAGTAGCCTGCTATCGACGGCTCGGAGAGGAACGTGCAGGAGTCCATGGTGGATTTCAAGGCGGCGTAGGTGTTTCTGAAAGCCTCCGTCTTGAAAGTGTAGGCGTCCAACTTGCCGAACGCACCGGTTTTGACGGGCATATACCCTGTTTGTGCAACGAAGTCGAGGTTTCGTTTTTCCTCGGTGAACCATTTTGCAAAGACGGCGGCAGCCTCGGCTTTTTGAGGCGTGGTCTTGTAGGCGCAAAGCCCTACGCCTGCTTGCGTTGCATACTTTTTGCCGCTTGAAGCGGGCACGGGCAGAACTTTGAGGTTGGTCGGCTCTTGGGTGTTGTCGGGGTAGGTGATTGTGTCGTTGTAGTAGAGCACGGCGGCGGAGGATGATATGCCTGCGATGGTTTGTCCCGTCATAACCTGAGTGTTTGAATACAGATCGGACACGACGATATGCCCTTTGGCGATTGCCGAGGCAAACTTTTTGTAGGAGGAAATCAAGGCGACGTTTTGCTTGTACCAGTCGTTTTGGTAGAAATCGACTGCGCCGTGGCTTATTGCGTCAAGTTCGACGGAGCGCATGAGATAGTCGAGGGCGCAGAATGGCTTTCCGCCGGAATAGTTGTAATATTTTTCGGCAACGGAGAAGAAACCGTCCCATGTTGCGAGGTTGGCGTAGGTCACGTTTTGTTCTTTTGCGAATTTGTCGAACGCACCGCCTGCCAAAAAGAGCAGGTGGGTGGACTTTGACACGGGAAGCACCGAGAGCGAGTTGTCAACCATGCCGTCGGATACAAATTCGCCAATGAAATCCGAAAGTTCGCTTGCCGAAAAGAAGTCCTGCCAGTTGAGAAGTTTTTCTGCGCCAAGTTCTTGCGCGTTTGAGTTGTGGCAGAAGAACAGGTCCGGCATCGCCGGTACGCCTGCGACTCCGTTTTGAGCATTGACGAGTTTTTGCCCGATTTGCGAGGCGTTGGACATGAGCGTAACGTTGATTATGATGCCGTTTTCCTTGCCGACGGTGCGGTTAAAATCCTCGACGTATCTGTTCATGGGAGAATCCGCTTGCTCGCCGTAGACGTGCCACATCGTGAGAGTGACGGGTTTTTGAGGGTCGAGCAGCGTTTCTTGCTTATCGCACCCGAAAAGCAAAAGCGCAAGCATACAAACAAAAACTATGATAGGCAAAGTTTTTTTCATATAGATATTCCTTGTTGTGCGGAGCAATCCGCAGAGAGTGTTCGCCAAAAAAAATTTGAAAAAAACCAAACTTTTTTTGAATTTTCCCTACCTTTTGGGGGTTTGGGTAGGGGACAAGCGGCACTTCGAGCCATATACTTTTGATGATGATATAGTGTCGATATATTTTAGGAAATATATCTTAATACTTTGTTGTATAAATCACTATACCATAGCAATGAGAGATTTTCAAGAATCGATAACAAAAATTTCTCGGCAAATCGAGGGCGAACCTCGCCCGAAAACGACATCAAAAGGAAGGAACTTAATATGAAACAAACATTGACAAAAACAAGACTATCGATGACGCTTCTTGTTGTTTGCTTTGTGCTTGTGTTTGGCGTAGTGCTGTTTTCATCGGCAAGCACGGCTTATGCCACAGGCACAGCGACAGGAGGACTTACAATTGACGGCACGGGCGATATAACCGCTGACGGAACTTATGCTTATTCTGCTACCGACAAAACGCTGATGCTAAACGGATATAACGGCGGAGTCATCAAGTTCACCGCGGACGATGACGTTAAGGTAAACCTTGAAAACGATAGCACGAATACCATAACGCTGAGCGACAGCGCCGTAACCGAGAATCAATACGGCGTGTATGCCGCAGGCAATCTTACCGTTACGGGCAATGGAACGCTCAATATCAACTTGGATATCAGCGGTGCGGGTGACGAAATCACCACCGAATACGGCAAAGCACTTTACGGCTTATACGCCAAAAACCTGACAGTCAACGGAGAGATAAACGTTAACGTCAATTTGACTTCAAACGGTTTTTCTTGCGGTATGTTTGCCACCGGCAATATCACCGTTGCCGAAAAAGCAAACTTGGATGTCAAATGCCGCAGCAAGTATAAAAACACCAACTTTAGCTTCCCTGATAAGGTTGTATACGGAATTTATTCTGAAAACGGCGATATTAAACTTTCGGGAACAGGCACAAAAAATATAGAACATACTTGCCCGGTGGATTTTGCGCGACCGCAAGAAGCCAAGGGCGTTTATGCGGAAAATGACAAGGAGAAAGGCGGCGGAAAAATAGAAATATCCGGAGCAAAACTCACTATAAAAATGCCGGGCGAAGGCGTGGGAATAGAATCTTATTACGATTGCGTGATAAAGAACGCCGACATAAGCATAGTTGACGCCGAGCAAGGCATTGCCGTAAGTAATGCAACCCCTTCAGCAACAACGTTTAAGGGCGTAACGATAGAAAAAAGCAAGATATATATCTCTACTTTAGGATTTAAAAGCGTTCGTAACCAAGGGGGAATAGCGGGTATTAAGATTTATAATGCCGAGTTGAGCATATTTGACAGCGACGTTTATATCGAATCTCGCTCATGCATTTCGGGAAACGGTGAGCAGACGAATCTGGTGTTTATAAAAGGGGCGTCCGTCGTGCGATTGATAAATCCGAACTATAATGATGACTCCGTTCTTAACGCTTACCTTAGCACTTTTGAACTTAGCAAAGGCGGAAGTGTTACCATAAATGCGTCCAGTTATAAGTTCTATTATATTTACAACGTAAAACTCGGAGCGGGGACAAAAGCCGAATACGGAACGAAAGGTGAGCAGTCACTCAATGACAGCGACGCTTACTATTATGATGCTGAGTCTGGCGTTGATTTGAAGATATTACGGTTTGTGTACGGCGCGGGATCAGGCACGGCAACGACGAGCGCCGTTAAGGTAGAAGGTATGAAAGATTATGCCATCGAGGAGAGCGAGTTTACCGTCACGTTGGCAGGGGACACCTTTACCGAAATCGCACAAAACACCGACGTAACCTCTTGGTTTAAGAATATGCCTTCGGGGTTGGTTGCAAAAATCAAAACCAAAGTCGAAACAGGCGCAACAAGCCTTACCATTGCAATCAGCGGCACGCCTCAAAGCGTGGAGACTGTGCGCGCATACATCGAAATCCCCGAACAGTATCTTTTCACGGGCGAGTACGACATCACCATAGACCCCAACAAAAACAAGGTTGATTTCAGCATCGTATCGGGCGAGGCGATAGACGTGCCCGTACCTCCCGACACGCAGTTCGATTATGACGGCTCGGCAAAAGTGTTGCTTTCGGACGGCGAAGGCTACACCGTCAGCAACAACAATAATACCTTTGCCGGTGAATACACGGCAGTTGTGACGCTGAAAAAAGGGTATAAGTGGTCGGACGGAACTACCGAACCGAAAAAAATTCATTGGACAATAAAGAGGCAGGACGTCACCATAGAGGTTACTCTCACCAAAACAACGTATGAATGTACGGGATATACAATCGAACCCGAATATAAGGTGTATCGCATAACGCCCACCGGCAACGTTGAGTTGCCTCGCTCGGAATACAGGGGCGTGTTGTCAAACAACAAGGACGTCGGCAAGGCAACTTTGACTGTCGAAGACAACGGAATAGGCAACTATAACATAACAAAACCCGTCATCGTCGAATTTGAAATAGTCAAAGGCACAAAAACTCCGCCTACGGGGCTTGAAGGCGTTGCTCCGTCGGCTGACGGCGCAAAGGACGGCAAGATTACGGGCACGACCGCCGATATGGAATATTCCACCGATACGGCGTTCACTTCACCTAAACCTTGTACGGACGGCGAAACAACCGGACTTGCCGAAGGAACGTATTACGTTCGCTATAAAGCAACCGCTACCACCGAAGCAAGTGCTTATGCCGAAGTGAAAGTCGCTTTGAATTCCGTTACGGTTGTAGGCGGAACAGGCGGCGGAAAATATGCTGCCGGAACAATTGTAACCGTAAAAGTGACAGTGCCGAAAGGCAAAACGTTTGAAAGTTGGTCGTTTACGGGGGTAGTTTTGAACACGGCGCAACTTACACAACAAGAAATCACGTTCACTATGCCCGAAAATGACGTTGTGTTGACCGCTTCGTTTAAGGATATTGATTACAACATAACGGTGACAGGCGGAACGTCGAGCGCGACAACTGCAATTTATCAAGAGGAAGTCACCGTGACGGCAAACGCTCCTGCAACGGGAAAAGAGTTCGACAAGTGGGTTGTTTCGGGAATTACCTTGTCCGAAGAAGAGTTGGCAAAATCGACGGTTGCTTTCAGGATGCCTGCAAGCAACGTGACAATGGAAGCAACGTACAAAGACGTTGTTTACAGAGTCACCGTCGAAAACGGAACGGCAACTCTTGATATGGCAAAATATCAAGCGGAAGTTACCGTAAAAGCAAACGAACCTGCAACCGATATGTACTTCGACAAGTGGGAAGTCGAGGGACTTGACACCACGGATATTGACCTCAGCAAAACGGAAATCAAGTTCAATATGCCGGCAGGTAACGTGACCTTTAAGGCAACCTATAAGGCTATTGAAAAGTTTGAAATAGAAATGGTGGACGGCACCACAGACAAATCGCCTGCAAAAGCCGGTGAAACCATAACCATAACCGCAAACACCATAGAGGGAAAAATCTTTGACAAATGGACTTGCGAAACGGCGGGCGTAACCATTGAGTTTGCAAGCACAACGAGTTCTACGACAACATTTGTAATGCCTGCAAGCAACGTTAAAATCCAAGCGCATTTCAGAGTTGAAGGAACTGCTCCGTCGATTGAAATCAAAGTCGAAGGCGGAACGGGTGGCGGAACGTATAAGCAAGGCGATGAAGTCACCGTAACGGCAGAAGATAAAGAAGGCAAAGTGTTCAAATGCTGGCAAGACGCAAGCGGAAATATCGTCAGCACCGAAAAGAGTTATAAATTTACAGTATCGGAAGGAAAAACCCTTACTGCTGTATATACAGATAAGCCTTCGGACGAGGGCGAAATCACCCCGCCTGCCAAAAAGGACGGACTTTCGGGCGGACAGATTGCAGGTATCGTAATCGGAACGTTGCTGTTTGCCGGAATCGGCGGATTTGCAATCTTCTGGTTTGTAGTCAAGAAAAAGAACTTCAAAGACCTCGGCGAGGCTTTCAAGCGCATGGGCGAGGCATTAAAGAGCAAGTGCGAGGAGTTGAAGAACAAGAGCAAAAAGAATAAAGACTGACAAAATCGGCACTTTATGTGCCGTATTTTGCCTTGAAAAGTACGCATTTTGCAATAATGCAAAATTGATTTCACATCGCCAATCCCAAACGCGATTTGAAATATATGAATCAAAAACAATCTAATCAAAAGGAGAAAACCATGAAAAGAAAAACATTTATCGCGATTTTGGCAATCGCAATGGTGCTCGTCTTGTCACTTGCGATTCTCACTGCTTGCAACAGCAAAAAGCACGATTTTTCAAGCAAGTGGGAGTATGACGAAACAAGCCACTGGCACGAATGTATGACTAAAAAACACTCGGACGTGGCGGACAAAGCAGATCATACTTTCGATGCAGGCGTTGTCACCACTCAACCCACGGAAGCCGCTGAGGGTGTGAAAACTCTCACTTGTACGGTGTGTGGATATCAAAAAACGGAATCCGTTCCCAAACTCGAACACACGTTTGATATGGGCAACTGGAAGTTCGACGAACAAACGCACTGGCATCCCGCAACATGCGCGCATACCGACTTGAAAAAAGACGAAGCGGAGCATGTATGGAACGAGGGCGTCATCACCACTCAACCCACCGAGACCACCGAGGGCGTAAAGACCTACACTTGCACCGTTTGCGGCAACACCAAGACCGCAACGATCGGCATGCTCGATCACGAGCATACTTTCGATATGGAAAGATGGGACCATGACGCCGAAAACCACTGGCATCCTGCGACCTGCGCCCACACGAGCGAAAAGAAAGGCCTCGTAGCGCACAGCTGGAACGAGGGCGTTGTCACCACTCAACCCACCGAGACCACCGAGGGCGTAAAGACCTACACTTGCACCGTTTGCGGCAACACCAAGACCGCAACGATCGGCACGCTCGACCACGAGCATACTTTCGATACGGAAAGATGGGCCCATGACGCCGAAAACCACTGGCATCCTGCGACCTGCGCCCACACGAGCGAAAAGAAAGATCTTGCAGCACACGACTGGAACGAGGGCGTTATCACCAAACCCGCCGACTACGGCGTTGAGGGCGAAAAAACCTTCACCTGCACAACGTGTTCTGCAACAAGAAAGGAAACAATCCCCGCAACCCCGCCAAAGAACAATACGCTCACGTTTGACGGCGGTTTGGCACTTAGCAAAACCTACGACGGAACGCCTGTCGTGCTAAACCCCGAAAACGTCCACTTCAACGGCAACGGCGCACTCACAATCGAATATAAACTCGAGGACGAAAGCGACAGCACCTACACCACAACCGCACCCACGGACGCAGGCGAGTATATCGTGCGCGCAACCGTCGCCGGCACGGCAGAGTGGTATGGAATTTCAAACACTAAATCGTTTACGATAATGCATCGCATTCTCACGCTGAGCGAAAGCGTGTATTCTAGAAAAATCGACCAAAACCTCGAAAGCGGCAAGTTCGGTCTGGAGTGCAAAAACGTTGCCGAAGAAACCAACAATGTCGTGACTTGGGTTACCGTTGAAGTGCCCGCACAATACCGCACGGTGGGCATTCACAATATGCGCGTTGGCGAGTTGATTGTCGACAACCCCAACTATATGTTCGCCATCGCCGACGAAACGAACGAGGTCAGACTCACCGTTTGGGACGCTCCCGAATTTTATGCCGGCGTTCAGGAAACTTTCTATATTACAGGCAGAGGAACTGTTTTGAAGGTTCAAATTGCCAACGGCACCGTGAATGTAGGCGACCAACTCCACATCAACGAGCTTGGCAAGGTTTTCACCGTAACGGCGATTGAAAAGAGCGGCCAAGCGGTTGAAACGGCAACCGCAGGCGACACGGTCACCTTGCTTGCAAAAGACATGACCAAAGAAGATAAAGATGAGGTTAAGCTCGGATATACGATTACAAAGCTCGACACCGTGGCTTCGTATGACAAATTTACCGCAACTATCAGAGTGTTGGAAACGAAACCTAGCCCGATGCAAAACAATTACAAACCCAACGCACGCTTTATCTTTATCGAAGGCATCGGCGACATACAGTCCACGATTAAGTTCCCGACAGGTTCGGTTATGCTTATGCCCGGTGAAACGCTTGCAGGCGTCACCGTTGATTTCGGCGGCGCAAAAGTTCCCGCTTTCGTAGGACGTAGATTCTTGCTCATCGAGGGCGGCAAAGCCGTTGCAGAGGGCGTAGTCACCGACGTTGCTCCCAAGACGAGAGTAAACTGCACGGTGAGCGAGCCCGCAGGCAAGACAGCGGTCATCGAACCCATCCAAGGCGGCGAAAAAACCTTTGCGCTCAACTTGAACAGAAGTTCCGCGTTCGAATACCTCGTCGATAGCGAGGCAATCGACTTGGTTGTCAAGTACGACGGCGTGATTGTGGGCAGTTACAAGCGCACGGGTCTTGGCGTTGGCGAAGGCGATTTGGCGCACGTTGAAAACGGCGGCACGTTGCAAGGCTCGTACATCAACATCAATTTGGAAAAGGGCGTTGCGGGGCTCACCGACGCCGACGGCAACTGGATTTGCGAACAAGCAAACGTGACTTTCGACGTTTCTGCCACATTAACCCAACAAGTCGACAACCTTGCCGCAGGCAGCGTAACAACAATTTCGCTTGGCGCGGACGAGGTGAAATACTTCACCCTCAACGAGCTTGAACCTCTCACGAGCGGCTGGTATAGCTTTGTCAATGCGTTTAACAACAACGGCAGTAGTCGTTATGAGGTGTACACGGACGCCGGTGAAAAAGTCGATATGATGTCGGATATGTTTAAGTCAACCGGCGGCGGATACTATGTCAAATACACCGTGAATGCCAACATCTTAAATGCTCAAATCGGCGTCATCGCCGCAAAAGACGAACTTTCGGCAACAAACACTACGAAGAGCCTTACTATCCCGTCGGGTAATCAGGGCGACAGAGTTGTGATTAAAGTCACGCTGAACAGAGCTTTGTCTTATTTCCATAAAAATACGGTCACATTCAAACAAAACGTTTCGGCTTTCAATGGCAGCGTGGTAAAGGTGTACGACAGCAATTATCAGTTCTATAACGCAATTGGATATCAGAGTCTCACTGCCGGACATCGGTTCTATTTGCCGACTCAGAACAGCGAGCAAACGTATGCGTATATTATGATGAAGTATGCCGCGGATTTGGCAGACACTGCAGAACTTAAATTCGAGCATTCAGCTGCCGGTGTACAACCGCTGAACGCGGACCTCCAAACAATCCCCTTCAAAGCGAACGCAAGCATGAATTTCATGTTCAAAGCGCCTACGAACGGTCAATACAAAATCGAGATAGCGGCAACCGGTTCTAATGCTCTCATACCGCCGACGACAATCAGCGTCGACAAGGTATACGACCCCAATTTCGCTACTGTAACCATCAATAACAATACGAATTTCAATGCCAACACAACAGAAGGATACTATTCCATAACGTTGAAAAACATGACGGATTCCGAACAAGAGGTGAGAATCCATGTGGTGAAAGTGGCGTAAATCGTTTGGCATAATCAAACAAGCAAATAAGCGGATTGTTGCAATCCGCTTATTTGCAAAAAATCGGCAAGCATAAATGCCGAAATCAATCTCACAAACAGGAGATTTTTATGAAAACAAAATCATTACTATTCCTTGCGCTTGCGCTGGCGTTGTCGCTGTGCCTTGCGCTGGTCGCTTGCGGTGATAAGGGGAATGCTGCAATCGAGCTCGGAAGTGACAGCGGCGTGAGCGTTGTGGGCGTGTTTGACAAGGACTCAACGCTGTCAGCCACTCGCCATGCTGCCGACAGTGAGCAAGGCAAGACTGCTATTTTGGCAATCGACAAGCCGTATGACAGCGCAAAAGTTGCCGTATTTGACATTGCTATCACAAAAGGCGGCGAAAAAGTGCAGCCGAGCGGCAAAGTGAAGGTTACTTTGCCCAAGCCGTTTGAGTCGGAATTCGGATATGTCACATATCACATCAAAGGAGACAACTCCGTCGAAGAACTCGCAACTAAGGTTGATGGCGGCAATATATACTTTGAAACGACAGGTTTTTCGTATTTTGTCGTTGCGGGCTTGGTAAACGTCGATCAACAACATATACACAGTTACGTTGAAAAAGTCACCGACAGAAACCTCGTGGACAATGCAACATGCCAAAGGAAGGCTGTGTATAGGCTTGTTTGCAGTATTTGCGGCAGTCTGGGCAGAGAAACCTTTGAATACGGCGAACTTGCCGATCATAACCTGCGCGAAGAAAAAGGTTACGATCCCCGATGCGAAAAAGACGGACTTACCCACGGCAAACGTTGCATAAATCCGGGATGTACTTATACCGAGCAGAAGCCGATACCCGCTATCGGACACGATATGCAGGACGTTGCCGCAAAAGAGCCGACTTGCACCGAAATCGGCTGGAAAGCGTACAAAAGATGCGAGCATTATTGCGGAAAAACCGAAGGGTACGAGGAAATACCCGCCATGGGGCATAATTTATCCATAACCGTGCCGCGCGTTGAGCCGACTTGCGAGAAGTGGGGCAACGAGGAGTATACAAAGTGTTCCAACGAGGGTTGCGACTATCATACCGATTATAATGGTTTGCCCGCTCTCGGACACGATTTGCAATGGCACGATCCGTACGACGCAACCTGCACCGAGGACGGGTATTGGGGAAGTTATTCCACCTGCAATCGTGAAGGTTGCGACTATTCGTCAAAGTCTGACAGATACGTCGAAAAGGCTCTCGGACACAATCTCAAACATCACGAGGCTAAACAAGCGGACTGCCTGCCCGGCTGGGAGGAATACGACGAATGTCAGCGCGAGGGTTGCGATTATAATACGAAAGTGGAAATCCCCGCCAACGGCAAGCATAGTTACGTTTGCGACGTATGCACCACCTGCAATGAGTGCAATCCCTTAAAATACACTCGCGAGGGCAACTATATCTATTTCGGTTACTGGCCGCAAACCTTAGAGCGCGACGAGAACGTAATCGCCAAACTTAACGAAGTGGCAGGGACTATTCCCGAGTACACAATTTACACTGTCCTCGAGAAACCCGAAAACTGGTCATATTATGAAAATTCGAAGGATATCTGGTATATAGACGTTATATATAGCGGTACAAAATACCGAGGGTTTTATATGAAGGAGTTTCGCCCGGCTATATATGGAAGTCTTGGTTATTCTAAGATTAGTGAAAACGGTTATACTAATCATCAAGTGTACTGGTTTAAGGTAGAACCGATAAAATGGAGAATTTTAACCACAAGCAACAATTCCGCCTATATTATGAGCGACATCGCTTTGGATGCCTTTTGGCTGGAACCCAATAGAGGAGAAGCAGGCTTTTATAACGGCGAATACGGCATTTTCAGAAAAGATCAAAATGGTAATATGGACGGAACTTACGCCAACAACTGGGAATATTGT
>ULOF01026525.1_pt1 | contig 20886 bp, 18 predicted proteins | sample 1952371 | NCBI WGS metagenome assembly ULOF01 (sample SAMEA4835597, study PRJEB28245) | human gut metagenome | biome: gut microbiome; material: fecal sample | place: Denmark | collected 2008 | reverse complement strand
CGTCAGACCGGCTTGTCCGCCGGTGGCGGAGACATGGGCGTCAATGGCTTGGAGCTGCCCCAGAAGGGAATCTGGAGCCCAACCGTAGGCCTTGCTGGGACCTCCGATGAGGATGAGTGTTGTGTTTTTATCTGCTTCCGGGTTGGGGCGGATGGAGTGGAGGGCTCCTGTAGTGGGGAAGATGTGCTTTCCGGGATACTCCTTGTTCCCGAGGTCGTGCCGGGGGACGAGGCACAGGTCGAAGAGACAACAGGGAAGGCTGGGTTTCATGCAGAGAATGGAAACGGCGTTAAAATGCCGTGCTGCCCGGATCAAGGGAATGTGGGTGCTGTGACCGGCGGCGATGATGAGATCGGGGCGGGCATGACCATTGTTCCGGGAAACGGTGCGGAGCTTTTGGAAAAAGCCTTGCCCTGCCAGGTCGATGATATCAACGTTTCCGGGCTTTCGTGCGGAAAGCGCAGCCGCCAGTCCCTTGGTTTGGTTCAGGTGGCCTGGTTTGGAATCGCTGAGTATCCAGATGTTCATGGGCTTGTATCATGAAGAGTCGGCGGCTGTTTTTCAAGTTAAAGACACGGCACCTTGAACTTCTTGCCGGACAAAGTGAAGAGATTAAACATAATTGCATCGAACTTTCCTGTAGTAGCAATCGAAAGGGTATCAAAAGAAGGGATACGGATGGGGTGGCGGATGATTGACGATGGGGAATCTTTGTGGCAGTCTTGGCGGCACAAGCAGCCGATTATGTTTTCTCTATTAGCCGATAAACTTGACGATACGTTCCGCAAATTGCGCGGATTGGGCAAAATTTCCGAAAAGAATATTGCCGATGCCCTGCGAGATATCCGACTTTCCCTGTTGGAGGCTGATGTCGAATTTGGAGTGGCCCGCGATTTTATCGCCCGGGTCAAGGAACGGGCTATGGGGCAGGAAGTGCTCAAGTCGGTCAAGCCCGGGGAGCAAATCGTCAAGATTTTCCATGATGAAATTGCCGAATTGCTGGGAGGGGATGCGAGCCCTCTGGATTTAACGGATCCCGCCCGGATTATGATGGTAGGACTCAATGGCGCCGGTAAAACGACTTCGAGTGCGAAGCTGGCCTTGCGACTGAAGAATGAGGGGAGGCGCCCCGTGCTGATTGCGTGCGACTTGATCCGTCCCGCCGCCGTGGAGCAGCTGGCTACCTTGGGCAAGCAGATTGATGTGCCCGTGTTTTGCCCCGAACCCGGAGAAAGCGATGTGGTGGATGTGGCCCGGCGCGGCATGCAATGGGCACGGGACATAATGGCGACGGTGACGATTTTCGATACGGCGGGCCGGCAGGAGGTGGACGAAGCGCTGATTGACGAACTGAAGCGTCTTCATGCCTGCGTGTCTCCTCGTGAGACGCTTCTTGTGGTGGATGCCGCTACCGGCCAGCAGGCGGTAAAGGTGGCGGAAACGTTCAATGCCGCCGTCGGCTTGAGCGGGATTGTGCTGACGAAGCTGGACGGAGATGCCCGTGGCGGCGCCGCCCTGTCGATGCGTTCCGTGACGGGACAGCCGATCAAGTTCTCCGGCGAAGGGGAAAAACTGGATCAATTCGGCCCGTTTGTGCCGGACCGCATGGCGGACCGCATTCTAGGCATGGGGGATATCGTTGGCCTGGTAGAGCACGCCGCCGCAAAAATCGACGAAAAGCAGGCAATGAAATCTGCCGAGCGGATGATGTCCGGCAAGTTCGATTTCAACGACTTTTTGGATCAGATGAATATGATCCGCAATCTGGGACCGCTGGACGGTCTTCTGGGTATGTTACCCGGCTTTAACAAGATCAAGAAACAACTTCCGGCCGATGCTCTGAATCCTGACCGCATGAAGCACATGGAGGCTATTATCCTTTCGATGACGGCGAAGGAACGGAACAATCCCGACTTGATGAATCCGTCCCGCCGCCGCCGTATCGCAGCCGGTTCCGGTCGTTCCGTACTGGAAGTCAATAAGCTGATCAAGAATTTCATGGATATGCGCAAGATGATGTCCGGCAAAGGCAAAATGGGCGCTCTCATGAAACAGATGGGCGGCATGGGAGGTGGCAAGGGGGGGATGAAAATGCCGTCGATGCCCAAGGGGCTTCCCGGTGGTTTTCCCGGCATGGGAGGCGGCATGGGCGGTTTTCCCGGTATGGGTGGCCTGTTTGGCAAAAAAAAGAAGAAGTAGGAATCTCTTTCTGCCGTTGCTGGGAAACGATTAAGCGAATGAAAGTTCGAGGGAGATGTCGATGCTCGTTGCTTTAAAATGGCGGAGGAAGTGGGATTGGGCGGGAGGCGACGACGAGGTAGGCTTTTCCGGCAGCTTGGGAGATGAGTTGGTTGGCCAAGCCGAGGCCATCGCAGAACTGGCGTTCCAGCGGGGTAGCGTGAGTGCCTCCTAAGCCGGTTTCTCCCGAGACGATTGTCCATTGTGCCGTACTATGGGAGATGAGACGCAGGAGGTCGTGAATTTCCTGACGGATGAGAGATTCGAATTCGCCGGGAGTGATTTCCTGTTCACCCCGGGAGAAAAGCATGTTGGTGACCCAAAGAGTGACGCAGTCCAGAAGGACGGAGTCTGCCGGTTGGAATCGCAGGAGGTTTTCCGCATCTTGCGCCGGATGAAGAGGCGTTTCCAGAGTACTCCATGAGGACGGACGCCGTTTTCGGTGAAGGCGGATGCGTCGTTCCATGGATGCGTCGTTCAGGCTGGCATCGGCCGTGGCTATGTAGAGGATATTTCCTCCGTGGCGTGAAACGAGTTGTTCCGCAAAAGCGCTTTTACCGCTTTTGGTACCCCCGAGGACGAAGGTCAGGTTGGGAAGCGTTGTTGGCGAGGTAGCGTTCATAGGATTGCAGGAGTATGGCGTGCGAGGTGGCAATATCATCCGTGGTGAAAACTTCGAGGGTGATGGCGCCGGGGAAACCGAGTTTCCACAATGGATGCATGACGGAGTCTATGGATTCGCCCGACATGAGTTTGAGTGATTTATGGTCGCGGCCGACGATGCCGTGAAGGTGGAACATACGGATGCGGGGGTACCATTCCCGGAGAAGCGGTACGGGGTCGAGTCCGTCTTTCCAGACATGTCCTATATCCATGCAGCGTGAATAGGGTGTGTCATCCAGCAAAGGATTCAAAATATCGGTACGGAATGTTTCCAGGTTTTCCAAGCAAAGCATGTCCGGGGAGGGGAGGTGGGCGGCAATTTCCTCCAGGCATTCCCGCGTCCATACGTTGCAGTCGTCGGTGGGCATTTGCCCGTTGCCGGAACAGGCCATGACGGGAATGTGGAGTACCCAGGAATGAGGATTCAGGGGGAGAGCGCGTTTAATGGCCTGGCAAATGCGCCGGGTGAAGAGCCGGGCGTTTTCCCGGGTGTCGAAGTTTCCGTCGGATGGGAGGTGAATATTGATACCGGTGCCTTCGCCGGCTGCGATGATGCCGATTTCACGGACTTCTTCCTCGGTGATGAGGAACTCGTTGTCTTGTCCGGGTTCATTGAGGAGGAGAGAGACGTCCCGGCAGACTGATGCGGAATATCGGAATGCGGAAATGTACGGCTCGTACACCAGAAAGGAAGTACAACCGAGCGTTAAACCGGGCAGTGTGAAGGAAACTGGCGGGGATGTCATGGGAGTCAGAACCGGAGGCAGAAGGTAAGCAGGACGATCCATTCGATTGTTTCAATCATGCAACCGAAAACATCGCCTGTAACACCGCCAAGACGCTTGGAAGCAATGGATAATAGGCATTCTGCCACCAGAATGGCAGCGACGAGAGCCACAAGGCCGTGAAGGCCGGAGAGGGCGCATCCCACTGTGACGAGGAAGATGGCGGGGAGAGCGTGAGAAGGAGTGACTCCTTGGCGGATGGCTTCTCCCAAGCCTCCCGGTCGTGCGGTACTGTAGCGCAGAGAGAGGAACATGCAGCTGCGGGAAAGCAGGCCGGCCATGGCGAATGCCGGCAGGAGGATGAAAGGGTTGCCGGTTTGCACGAGGGAGGCAATGGCGGCGATTTTCATCATCAGTGTCAGGAAGAGGACGGCTCCTCCGAAGGTGCCGAGACGGGAATCCTTCATAATTTCAAGTCGTCGTTCCGGAGGAGCTTCGACGATGAGTCCGTCACCGCAGTCGGCTACTCCATCAAGGTGCAGACCTCCGGTGATGGCTTCCCACGCAAGACAGCCGATGACTCCGCAGAGGAGGGAAGGCAGGATTAGCGATGCTGCCCAGACAATTCCGCCTGCCAGACAACCGACGACGAGCCCAACGAGGGGAATCCAGGCAAGGACGCCCCGGAAATTATCCGGCAGAGGCCGTGATCCGACGGGAATGCGGGTGAAAAATCCGAAGGCAGCGCGGATGGTTTGCATGGCAGTCAAGGAGAAATAGCGGGTTAGAAGTCCATGTCGCGGAAAAGGATCATCTCTGTCAGAATCCTGACGGAGGCATCGATGATGGGGAAGAGAAGGGCGGCTCCCGTACCTTCGCCCAGGCGCAAGCCGAAATCGAAAAAGGGTTCCACCCCGATGTAATCCATCAGCATTTGATGACCGGGCTCGACGGAAACATGGGAGCCGACCAGGTAGTGTGACACTTCCGGGTTGATACCTCGTGCAATGGCGGCGGCGGCTCCAGCGATGAAACCGTCTACGACGACAGGTATGCGAAGCGAGGCTCCTCCCAGCATCAGACCGGCCATGGCACCTATTTCCGCTCCGCCGACTTTGGCAAGCACATCCAGGGTGTCGCCGGGATCGGGCTGGTTTAACCGGATACCCTGTTCGATCAGGGAGATTTTTTTACGGACGGTTTCAGTATTGATTCCGGAACCGATTCCCGTCACGGAGGAGACGGGAATGCCCATCAGGACGGCGGCGATGGCAGAGGACGGGGACGTATTGCCGATTCCCATTTCCCCGGCAGCCAACAGGGTGATACCCCGGGAGGACGCGTCGCGAGCCATGTCGATACCTGTCTGGACGGACTGTTCCGCCTGTACCCGCGTCATGGCCGGACCTTTGCTGAAATCATGGACAGAGTTCATGATCTTGCGGTTGACGAGTCCCGGCAAGTTGTTGATGTCATCCTTGACGGCGACATCGACAACGGTAACGGTGGCTCCCGCGTTGCGTGAAAAGGCATTGATGGTTCCTCCGCCCCGGACGAAGTTGCGCACTTGCCCTGTGGTGATTTCCTGCCCGGTGGCACTGACTCCTTGCAGGGCGATGTCGTGGTCTCCTGCGAAGACGATTACTTCCTTGCGGGGAAAAACCGGGGCGGAATTTCCGGTCATGGCGGCCAAGCGGATAGCCAGGGTTTCCAGTTTTCCGAGACTTCCCGGTACTTTGGCCAATTGGTTGAGGCGTTCCCGGGTGCGTTCTGCGGCTTCCCGGTCAGGAGTGGGGATCGTGATCGTCATTTCGTCCATCAAGAACACCTGATCCGGCCTGCAAGTCAATGGAATTCCTGTCCGTAGGGCACATTAATTTCTCGGAAGTCCGGTATCTTGTTAGGCGTGCCGTACTTTTGCATCGACATGGGTTTGTGTGTATGTTTAAGAATCATTATCAAATGGATTACAACTCTTCCTATATTCTTCATGTTCTTCTGATGACGACTTTGGCCGGTCTGGCAACCGGGATCGGCGGATTCGTTATTTTTTTCATGAAACGGACGGACACAAAGTTGCTGACCTTTTCCCTGGGATTTTCCGGAGGTGTGATGGTGTACATATCGCTCGTAGAACTATTGGGCATAGCTCGGCAGGATTTGATGGGGATCTATGGTGACCGCATGGGGGCCGTCTGGGCATTGATTTCATTTTTCGGAGGGATCGGCATTGCCGCCTTGATTGACAAATGCGTTCCGGCGGACGAGAACCCTCACGAGTTTCCGGATGTGTCACAGTTGAACTCTCTGCCGTCCTCCGTGCCGCCTCCGGGGAGCATCAAGCGTTCGGGATTCCTGTTTGCGCTGGCCATCGGCATCCACAATTTTCCGGAAGGCATTGCGACGTTTGCTGCAGGGATGAATTCGATTTCTATGGGAGCTTCCATTGCTCTGGCTGTGGCCGTCCATAATATTCCGGAGGGCATGATTGTAGCGGTTCCCTTGTATTATGGTACCGGTAGCCGGAAGAAAGCCGTGGTTTATTCCTTTCTGTCGGGGCTTGCCGAACCGGTGGGGGCTATCCTGGCGATGCTGGTGATTTTCCCCTTCCTGTCGCCGACTCTTCTGGCAGTGCTTTTTGCGAGCGTGTCGGGGATTATGGTGTACATTTCGTTCGATGAACTCCTGCCAATGGCGGAGAAGTGGGGGCACCACCACTTGTCCATCTACGGCATCATCCTCGGCATGCTGGTAATGGCTCTGGTTTTGATCTAGCGGAGGGGACGGGGCGTCAGGATTGAACGGAGTTTTCTAATTCCCGTTCCTTGTGTTCTATTTGTTCGGAAACATCTGCCCATTGGGTGTAGGCGTTTTCCAGGGCGCGGTCGGCATCCTGAAATTGGCGTGTCAGTTCCAGAATCTTGTCGGAATCGGAAGCTATGTCCGGCTCGGACAATGCGGCGGCAATTTCTTCCTTACTCTGTTCGTGCCGGGCGATGGCCTCTTCCAACTCTTCGAGTTTTTGCTGAAGGGGGCGCAGGTAGCGCGCTTTCAACTGGCGCAGTTCAGCCTCTATCCGCTTTTGAACCTTGCGATCGGCAACCGGTGGAACGATAGTACCACGAGTTGCGGAAGAGGCGGAGTCGGGCAGGATTGTCAAGCGAGCTTTGATGGTGTTTTCTTCTTCGGTTTTGGCGATATAGTCCGAGACATTGCCGATAAACGTTCTGGGCGGGCATCCCGGACGGAATTCGATGACCTTTGTCACGATGGGATCCAGAAAGCTTCTGTTGTGGGAGACGATGCAGTAGGAACCGGGGTATTCCAGCAGTGCCCGTTGAAGGACCTGCTGGGATTGAAAGTCGAGGTGATTGGTCGGTTCGTCGAGGATCAGGAAGTTGGCGGGATGTAACAACATGCGCACAAGAGCTACTCGCGAACGTTCGCCCCCGGAGAGGATTCCTACTTTTTTGAACACGTCGTCGCCTCGGAACAGGAAGCATCCCAGAAGATTGCGAACGATGGGGGCAGTTTCTCTGGAGGCGGCGGCTTCAACGCTTTCGAGAACCGTCTGGTCGGGATCCAGGTCATCGGCGTGTGTCTGGGAGAAGAATGCGATGTGCGTGTGGTATCCCATCACAACTTTGCCGTCGGAGGGTTCCTCTGTGCCGGAAATAAGGCGGGAGAAGGTCGATTTGCCGGCACCGTTGACACCGACGATGGCAATGCGGTCTCCTTTGGTAATTTCCAGGTTGTAGTGGTCGAGGATGGAAATAGGACCGTAGTTTTTCGAGACATTCTCCAGCTTGACGACGGAATGTGCGCCTTGGGGAGGTTCCGGGAAGCGGAAATTCATGATGGCGTCATCGTCTTCAATTTCGATGAGTTCCACCTTATCCAGCATCTTGATACGCGATTGGACGAGTGTTGCCTTGGATGATTTGGAACGGAAGCGGTCGATGAATTGTTTGGTTTTGGCGATTTCGCGTTCCTGGTTTTTTTTCTGGCGCAGGAGGATTTCCTTGCGGGCGGCGCTTTCCTTGAGGAAGAAAGAGAAATTGCCGGAATATTCTTCAGCGCGGCCATGGTAGAAAGCGATCGTGCGTGTGACAAGGGCATCAAGCAGGGAGATATCGTGGGAGATAATGATGATCGCCCCCCTGTAATTGTGAAGATACTGTTCCATCCATCGCTGGGACTGGATATCCAGATGGTTGGTCGGTTCGTCCAGCATCAGGATTTCCGGCTCGCGCAGCAGAAGCTTTGCCAGAGCGATGCGCATTTGCCAGCCTCCTGAAAATTCTCCGCAATCGCGAGTGAAATCGGAGTCCTTGAAGCCGAGGCCGCGCAGGATGGATTCTGTCTTGGGTTTCAGGCGTGCAAGGTTGTGGTTGTGGAGGACGAGCTCTCGGGCGCCGATCTTGTCGAGCAGGTCGGAGTAGGTTGAGGAGCGCGGATCCAATTCTTGGAGGGCTTCCGTCATTTCGTCGATTTCCCTCTGCAGTTCCCAGAGGTCGGAGAATGCGGAAAGAGCTTCGTCTATCAGGGAGATACCGGAGATGTGGATGCCTTCCTGCGGCAGATAGCCGACTTGGAAATGCTTCGGCAGGATGATTTCTCCTTCGTCTTGTTCCTGAATTCCGGCGATGCACTTCATCAACGTCGATTTGCCGGCGCCATTGTGACCGGCGAGGGCAATTCTTTCCCCGGCTTCGACGGTAAACGAGAGTTCCTTGAAGAGAACCCGGGCGGCGAATTGGACTTTCAGGTTTTGGACGGACAGAACCATGGGCGCGCGAGGATAGGGGATGTTTCTCTGGATTTCAAGGGTGGCTTTTGTCTCAAAAGATGAATTTACAAACGGATAGATCTTGATATCGTTAGAATTTTGGAGTACGGGGCATAGTAGTTATGAAGGACAAGACTCTTTACTATCTTTTCTTTTTCCTGGGTATTCCCTTCGGCATTCTTGGTTCCGTCATGCAATTCTGGCAGGCGCTTGAGCAATTACAGGGGAAGAGCGATATCATATTCGTATTGATGGTAGCCTTGGTGTCGATTTTGGTTTCCTTCGTAGGGTTTGTTGGCTGTATTTTTGCATGGATGCTCCAATACCGTGTTTGGAAGCGTCTTCAGGTATTGAAGAAAGAAGATCCGTCTAGGTGCATGGATATGCCCGATGCAGGCGTGGCCGTGTGGTTTCAGTTTATTCCTTTATTCAACTGGTATTGGAATTTTGTATCGTACTGTTCGTTATGGAAATATGCTCGGATATTTCTGTCGAGACGGGGGATTGAGGATGATTTTCGTATAGCCCGGTGGATGGGTGCAGGGTTTGCCTCCATTACGATCCTGTCCCAGTTATGCTTTTTACTCATGTCGATCGTATCCTCTGTTGTAGGGATCGGTGCACAAGGGATTTCTTCACAACAATTGAATGAGAAAGTCTTGCATGTCGTGGTTCCTTATATGTGAGGAGCTGCAGGATTGAGTCTCCTGAGTATCGTTTTGTTTGCCTGTCTGGTAACATTCATGTACCGCTTCCGGAAGATTACGGATGTAGTTGCCTCCTGATGGAAATATCCCGTCGAACGGGGGCAGAAAAAAGGAGGATGTTGTCGTCCGGATTGTACGATCCGGAGAAACATCCTCCAAGGATTGTTGAGAAGTACCTGGTTGGGAATTACTTCGCCAGAGCCTTGTTCCACACGGCGATTCTGTCGGCCTGTTCGGCGAACAGGTCGGCGGTGTCGTCATGGATTTCGATGCTGTTGATCGTGTCGCCCTTGGCGATGGCATCGACAACATCCTGTCCTTCCGTCACTTTGCCGAACACGGTGTGTTTACCGTTCAGCCAGGGAGTGGCGGTATGGGTAATAAAGAACTGGGATCCGTTGGTGCCGGCTCCGGCATTAGCCATGGAAAGGATGCCGGCTCCGTCGTGGAGGAGGTCGCTGCGGAATTCGTCTTCAAACTTGTAGCCGGGGCCACCCATGCCTGTACCGGTCGGGTCGCCGCCCTGAATCATGAAGTCGGGGATGACGCGGTGGAAGGTAATACCGTCATAGAAGCCTTGGGAGGCCAGGTTCAGGAAGGATGCCGCCGTGACGGGAGTCTGGGAGGCGAATACGGTCAGTTTGATATCGCCCTTGGAGGTTTTGATGGTGATGTTTTTGTCTGTAGCCATGCGGGGATCATAGATAGGGAGCGATGACGGGTAAAGTTCGGATTGCGGAATGCCGATGACGGGGGAAGGTATTGTCTTTGGCTCGCCCAGATGGAAACTGTCACCATGAGCGAAGAATTTGTTGACGAATTCGTAAAGGTGGAATCCATCTTCGTGAGGCATCGCAACTGCCATCTGCTCCGTGCGCATTTTTCCCCCATGTACACGGATTATTACCTGCACCTGATGCAGTACGGCCTGAGGAACGAGGAACCGTGCGACAGCATGCTGAAGGATTTGCTGGCGTATTTCACTCTGTATCTGGTGGCCCGGCCATGGGCGGAACAACATGCCTGGACGGTGAACCTCAAATCGCCCGGTCCCGCCAATCTATTCGTCACGGGATCATCCCTGACGGAATCCGTGGTCGGACGGGCTTTCGTCAATGATATCCGCATTCCGGAAAATAATCTGTTTTATGCCCAGATGTACAAGGACGGCAGGGAAATCCGTTCATCGGTCATCGATATCAAAGGAGATACTCCCGCAGAGTGGGTGGAGGAATTCTACCAGCAGAGCGAGCAGAGGCTGGCTCGCTGCCTGGAACTGCCCGATGAGTGCTTTACCATGGTGACTGCCCAGCCGGACGCCGATGAGGAGTGGCTTGGCTCGCTGACGGTGGACATGATGAAGGAAATTGATTCCGTCGAAGAAACCAAGCTTTTGGAAACGCGGAAGTTCAAATTCAATTGCGGCTGTAATATAGGGCGTATTCTGCCGACGCTGAAGGCGATGGAAGACAAACTTGACGAGTTGTTTGCCGGGGAGAAATCTTTTGAAGTCACCTGCCCGAGATGCGGGGCCGTTTATCCTGTCACCCGCGACATGATTGAGAAGAAAGACGGGGAATAAACCTCTGCTGAAATCCTGTTTTCCGATTGACGTCTGCAATCTTTTTTACAGATGGGTACCGTTGGTGGACAGAGTGCGGATCCTTTTCTTTTTGAGTAGCTGTCCATTCCGAAAATCTGATTCCGGAATGGACGGATAACTTGTGACGGAACTGCAATATATGTTTTAATAAATACTTTCCAGAATGGCTTGGAAAGTCTATCATAAAGCACGTGCCGACGTGTCCTAAATGTCTTCAAGCGTTTCACCGTGGGGCGGACTCTATTTGTCCGCGTTGCGGGTTTTCTTTGGACACTGTCAACCAGCAGTATGGGAAGTCTAAGGTGCCCTTTCGTCGCATTTGCGATCATGCAGGGGCGCTGAGGCATCATGACCGCATTCGGCTGGCGCGGGATCTTGAAAAATATGAACGGCGTATTCTTCCGGCGGCACTGGCTGTTTATTTTCCGAATATTACGGAGCCGTTCAGCTTGATGCGTCATACGTTTTGGATGTTTAATCACATGGATATCCAAGTGGCCGGGTTTGGAGAACGTGGGGAAAAACTCGGGGTGGATCCCCAGTGGCTTCTGGTATTGGTGATTGATGTGAGGACGGCCACGGCCTGTTTCATCTGGGGTTACCAGCTTGATCCCTATATTCATATCGAACGGATTAATGCCAGTATCGTGAAGTCGCGACTTCTTCTGCGCGACGGGCTGTTGATGGCCGGCATCAGGAAAGTGATGAAAGATGCAGTTCGTCATGTGGTCTCACAAGCGGGGCCTGTGTTGCGCCATCCCGGCAAATACAATGTGGTTTTCAAAAAAGAAGAAATGCCTTTCATCGAAGGGAAGGAAACGAAAATCTCTTTTAGGAATGAGGGGAAAATTCCGGATAAGGAGGCGGGAAAGAGAAAATGGGAATTGTAAGATCCTATGGTCGGTGGCTGCCCGGCATGTTAGCCGCCGTATTGTTGATGGGGGCGGTTGTTGCTCCGGGGGAACCGGAACCTTCCGATCCTCAAGATCGGCCGGAAGGGAGTTCGATGCCGGAATGGACGGAGAAGGATCAAAAATCTGTTCTTCTGGGCAAATGGTGGGATTCTGTCTCTTCCTTGTTGCCGGGTGTTCCTTCGGATGATGAGAAAGATGCTCCCATTCCCGCCGTATCGGCATCCGAGACAAGTCCCGTGGATCCTTTCCCGGAAAATTTCGAGAGAGTGGACGAACAGTTCCTGCCGCAGTATATCCGTCCATCCGGTATCGGATTAATTGATCCGCAAAAACTGTTGACGGAGGTTGAACGCGATGACGTCCTGCTCCTGATGGCCAGGCTTCAGGAGCAGTTTGGCATTCATGTGTATGTAAGCATCTTTGCCAAGGGGCAGTCAGTGCCGCCGGAAGTCAATGCTCCAACGCTTGCTCGCCAGGTGTTTCAACCGGGGGAACGCAGCATGTTGCTTCACGTACATCTGGGCGATGTCCAGTCCATGCAGATTGCGGCCGATCAGGAAATGAACGATGCGATGGGGGATCGTCGCAGGCGCATTGTCCTTCACCACATCAAGGAAAATGCTTCCGTGTTTACCGATCCCATGGATCAATTGCTGGAAGCGATGGCGGCTATGGCCCATTATGCGCGGGAGGAAAGCCGGGAGGCCATGACGCAGACCAAACCTGGTATCTCCTTGTCCGGAACCAATATTCCTTCTGTCAATGTAGAAATTACGGAACCTGAGGGCGTCAAAAAGAATTCCATTGGGGCTCTGGTGAAGGTATGGGAGGAGGAAATGCTGGCGTACCGGGATTTGCTGCTCATCGGACTGGTGGGGGTGATCCTTTTTGCAACGGGATATTTCTGGTTTAGGAGCAAGCGCCCTGTTCACTTGCTGCCGAGCGAAGCGGATGTGCGCCTCGGAGCACCCCACGGCGCCGGTATCAGCCGGGGTATCAATTATGGAGATCGTGAGGGAACTCAGCCTGATTCCGTATCGCGCCAGCAGATGCGCGATCATATGAGGGATATCTCTTAAACTCTGAATCCTGTTGGACGAACGAAGGAATGCCGGCGATGAGAGAACATCATGCAACGATACATGGGCTTTGGACGGAAACCGGAGAATTGGAGCTTTCGCTTGCCGGCAATGTACCCGAAGGGGCGGTGATCCGCTACTGTTTCCCTTGGGACGGTCCCCGTTTATTGTTTTTGCAGGGGCAGTACCTGGCTCCCGTCGCATGCGATCCGGGGACGGAAATCCGGGCCAGAATCTTTCTGGGACGCAAGGGAATTTCAGAGGTCCAGGCCTTCACCCGTCCGGGGATGCCTCCGTCATTGCCGACTCCGGAAATCCTGGTGAGGAGGACGCAGAACAGGGACTTTATGGCCTACGACTGGGCTATACGCCATGGGGCGGTGTGCCGTGCCGTGCGGAAGCTCTCTCCCCGTCTCCTGATGTTGGGGGATTCCATTACTCATTTCTGGGGAGGGGAACCCTATGACGATTCTCCCTTGGATTATGTGGCGACGGCTCCTGCCTTGTGGACGGAGTACTTGGAGGGGTTTAAGCCCGTCAATCTCGGATTCGGCAATGACAGGGTGGAGAATGCCTTGTGGCGAGTGGAACACGGAGAACTGGACGGAGCCGCACCGGACTCCCTTTGCGTCGTCCTTCTGGGAACGAACAATCTGCCTGCTTCGTCGCCGGAGGATATCTCTGCCGGTCTCATGGCCTTGTGTGCTTCTGTCAGGGAATGTCTGCCCGCTTGTTCCATTCTGCTACAGGGAATCTATCCTCGGGATGACCAAGGGGAACAGATGCATGGAAAATTGATCGCAACCAACAATTTAATCCGTTATGCCGTAGAATCTTCCGCGATGTCCCGCTTGTATTATGCAGACATCGGTTCTGTGCTGGCGGATGCATCGGGTCACTTGAAACCGGGACTGACGCGCGACGGACTCCATCCTACCCGGGACGGATATCGGGAAATTGCCCGGGTGCTTGTTCCAGAGATAGAACGCCTGTCATGCCGGACATGACGGATACGATTCCTCCTTGCCTCCGGAGATGATCTCGGCATAATCCCGCCAACATGATGATAGATGTATCTGAAGCCAGGATCGAATCTTTGGTTATTCACCGCGTGGTTAACCAAGCCAGTGACCAAAGCAATAAATTTGCCAATGAAGAGGTGACTCTGTCCTCGGAGATGAAGGAGTTACTGATGCGTTTCTTCTTTTCATCCCTGAATCCGGGAGAAATTTACAATTTTTATGCCGGTGCCATGGAGGAGCCGGAATCCGTATGTTCATGTGCCCGGGCTCTTTTCGACGGCGAAGCCGAATTCATGCAAACATCCGTTTCTATAGCGGAGATTCTGCATGACGTCGCGAAGCATCCCCAGGTGAAGGACGGAGACCTCTATGTCGTTCGTTTTTCCGGGTGCCGAGTCGATGGTACGGAAGTGGATTCCCTGGGGCTCTTCAAGTCCGAGGTGAAAGAGACCTTCATCCATTTGGTGGAGGACGACAGAGGTTTCCATATCGAACGCGGAGAAGGATTTAGTGTCAACAAGATGGACAAGGGATGCCTGATCTGTAACGCGGAACGAGACAAAGGGTTCATCTTGAGTGTGTTCGATACAACGGGCAAGGGACGCAAGGCCGCTTTCTGGATCGAAGACTTTCTGGATGCCAGGCTTCAGCGCGACAGCAAGTTCTATACGGAAAACACGGTGAAAAGCGTTAAGGAATTCATCACCAAGGAACTGCCCAAAAAGAAGGAGGTTTCCAAAGATGAAGAATTATCCGTGATGGACAAGACGATGGAATATTTCCGCGACAAGGAACGATTCGACCGTCGTGAATATGAAGAAACCGTTTTTGCCGATGACGAAACACGCCGGGAATTTTCGGAGTTCCTTTCCTGCCGCAATGATGGTCTGGACGATTGGAATCAATTCCCTATTTCCGAAGAAGGAGTGAAGAAGTCCACAAAGTTTCTCAAGAAGGTTATCAAGCTGGACAAGGACTTCAGCATCTACGTCCACGGCAGCGGAAACTTCATGCAGAAGGGTTTTGACAAGGAATACGGACTGAAATACTACAAATTCTTTTACACGGAAGAGAAGTAGGACAGAGGCTTTTTCCTTCCCCTTGTTCCGAATCCTTATAGATCATACAACAGACGGTTCCGGAGTTGATCTCTTGGAACCGTCTGTCATTTGCTCATGGGCGAGCAAGGGGATCTCTGATTATTGGTTGAATTGAGAGGCCAGGACACAGAAATCCTCCTCGGCATGTCCTTCCTCACAGAGGCGCGCCATGATGGAGGAAACCAAGCCGATCTGTGGCGGATCAATGCCTTTTTCCCGTGCCAGTTCGATGGCGTAGGTACTGTCCTTCCGCATGTTGTCCAGGGAGAAATGGGTGGAGAAATCCGCTGCATCCATATAGGGTACCTTGAAGGAGGCGAGGGGGGATGCGACGACGTTCTGGGTCATGGCTTCCAGCAGGTTTTCTGCCGTCATGCCGTGTGCTTTCGTAATGGCGAGAGCCTCTGAAAGTCCCTGCACCATGGTGGCGGAAAGGAGATTGGTGACGAGTTTGAGGACTGTGCCGTTGCCCATTTTCCCCGTATAGATGATGGCCTTGGAGGATTTTTCCAGCAGGGGACGTACCTGTTCCAATACCTTTTTGTCGCCGGACACGTAATAGGCCAGAGTACCGTTGGTGGCCGGTATGCGCGAGCCGGTGAAAGGACAGTCTAGATAGCTGCAACCTATTTGTTTGCAACGTTCTGCAAGAATATGGACTGTTTCCAGGTCAATGGTGGAGTGGTTGAGGATGATATGGTCGTGCGTCAATGCCGGAGCCAGTGCTTCAAAAACTTCCATGCATGCCTGACGGTCTTTGAGATACAGGCTGATGATACGTGTCTGTCCGGCGGCTTCCGCTGGGGACGAAACGGCTCCGAGGTGGGTACTTTTGGGAGTACGGTTCCAGACGGTAACGTCAAGACCGAGTGAAGCAAGCCTTCCGGCTACGCCGGAGCCGATGATTCCGAGTCCGAGAATTGCAATGTCGCTCATGTAATGATTCTAGCCGTTTCACGCTAGAGTTTCACGCTTTTTTACTCGGAACGGGATAGGGAAGATCAAAAGAATCTGCCACGGCGTTTTCTGTTGACAAAAGGGTCGTTATTCTTTGTCGCGGGGGCGGGTTGAGGAACCGCTTTTTCTGTCGAGGGTGAGGACTTTTTGCCGGAGGTGCCGGAGTGGCCTGAAGTTTTGCTGCCGGTGGATGTTGAACTTGAAGAGGAATTTTTGGACTCAGTCGATTTACCGGAGTTCTTCGGAGATGACGATGAGGTGGTTTTGGGTTTAACCGGTTGTTCTTCTTTTTTACCGGAAGATTCACGGGAAGCAGGTTTGGCTTCTTGTTTTTGTTCTTCTTGCTTGGATTCCGGTTTGGGTTTGGCTTCCTGCTTGGATTCCGGTTGGGGGACATCTGGCGTGGCGTCCTCTTTTTTATCGTCTTGATTCTTGGAGGGATCCGGTTCCTGCGGGGCGACTGCCTGTGCCGCAGGCTGAGGAGACTGGATGGCTGCAACGGGCTGATTGTGGGTAACAGGGTTGGTTACCTGGAGACCATCTCCGCTCGGTTGAGAAGAACCGTCTGCCTCCGGTTCCGGAGTATTGGCGATGACTGGTTGGATAACCGGCAGAGCTGTTCCTTCTGCCAGAGCTTTCTGCAGTTCGGGATCGGGCAGGGCCCCTGCATTGATGGCTTTGTCGTAGGAAACTCGCGCTTCTTTGAATTTGCCGCCTTTGGCAAGTGTCGCAGCCATGTTGAAATAGGCATCCGCAAAGGCCGGGTTGACCTTGACAGCCTGTTCGTAGTAGGAGACGGCTTTGTCGGTGTTGTTGTAGAGACTTTCGATATTACCGAGATAGAGCAGGGCCGTTGCGTTGTCCGGTTCGATCCGAACGGTTTCCGTAAAGGATTCCGTCGCTTCCTTGTAGCGGCCGGAACTGTACCGGGCGATGCCTAGCAGGAACTGGGCCGGAGCGGAATCCTTGTCGATTTCCACAGCGCGTTTGAGGTGGATGATCGCTTCATCGACAAGACGGCGTTTCAGCAGGATGGCTCCCAGGTTGACACGCCCGGCAAAGTGATCAGGCTTGCTGTCGAGCAGTGTTTTGTAAAGTTGTTCGGCCGCTGCGTAACGGCCTTTGTTAAAGGCTTTTTCCGCGGCTTGTCCCATGGCTTCCATTTCGTACTGGCGCTTGATTGCCAGTTCGGTTTCCTGGCGCAATCTGTCTTGGTCTGAGGCGAGTTTGAGAGCTTCCGCCTCTTCTTCCCGACGCTGTTCCTTGTTGCGTTTGTCAATAGTGGCGAGGAGCTCTTCTTCTTCGGGCGTCAGTTTCAACTTGCTCTCGTCATTGAGCATAGTGAGAGCTTCCGCCATCTTGGGATCTTTGAGTTTGAGACGAGTATAGGATTCGATGAGAAGTTCCCGGCTCTTGACCTGGGTGGCAAGCAGGCGCATTTGTTTGTTGACGGCGGAACGCAGGATCCGGTTTTCTTCGATGTCGAGAGGGTCCGCTTTGGGAGAGGCTGCCAGTTTTTCCAGTTCGGCTTCCGTGTTGACAAGTTTAGTGTTCAACTCCGAGATGCGTCTGCGATAGCCGATGTTCTCGTCAAACATAGCTGCGAGGCGTACTTTCAGCTGTGCCACTTCGGCACGCGTCGCTTCCAGTTCTTTGAGATTGACGGCTCGCATATCTTCGCTTTGTTGTTTTTCGTTTTCCAACTGGGCGATTTTGGCTTCGGCTTCTTTGAGACGTGCGGCGAGGGAAAGGTTGGTATCAAGGAGATTCTTTGTTTTTTCCGGGCTATTGAGTTCAATAATGGCCGCGAGCTGGTCCCTTTCCTTGCGCAGGGCATCTCGATCCTGAGTGACTTCCGCCAGCATTTCCTGGCTTTGTTCAAGCTGCTGGGTGAGATGGGCGACTTGGTCTTCCGCCTTTTGGCGAGCTGTTTTGGATTCTTCGAGTTCCTTTTTGGTCGAGTCCAGTTGCTTGGTCAGAGAACGCACGAGTTCGTTGTTAAAATTGCGTTCCTGTTTGAGTTGGGCTTCCAGTTCGTTGTAGCGTTCCTGCAGCGCCTTTTCTCCGGCTTCGGCTAGGACTTTCTGCTTGGTGGCGATCAGGAGTTCCTGCTTCGTTTCCTTGAGAGCATTAATAAGGGCTTCATTTTCAAGCTTGAGACGCATGTTCTCATGTTCCAGCCTCTCATAGCTTGATCCTGCGACTTCGGCTGAGGCAGGAGAAATGGGAACGTAAGGTTGTCTGTTGCTTTCGGAATTCAGCCGGCGTTGGGCACCGCTTTGGGCCCGGCGTTGGGCTTCCAGTTCCTCGAATGAAGGGATGCCTCTTACTCTTTGGGCTCCACCTTGTTCCGCAGCATGCTGCTCGGCTTCTTTTCCTTGTTTGGCTGCTTGCTCTTTGGCAAGAGCCGTCCAGCTGCTGAGATTGTCCTGAAGGAGTTTTTGACGGCGTGCTACCATGGAAGTCCTCCATTGAGGATGGTCGCGTGCAATAGCCGATATGATCGTGGAGGCATCCTTGATTTTGTGGATGGCCTCGACGTATTGCTGTTTTTTTGCAAGACGTTCGCCTTCATCGCACATTTTCCATGCATGGTAGTACAGTTCACTTGGGTCGCTGCCGACTGCACTGAAAGACGATGAAACGGGAGCTCCGTCTTGTGCCCGGACAATCACCGGGACCGAACAAGCCAGAAGAATAAGGCAGACGGCTAATCCGGACAGTCGAGGTTTCATGGAAGTGGAAGAGAGATGGGGCGGAATGGAATGTGGCAGTTCAGCCAATTCAACCGCAATCTTGCAATCAGGCAAGGATTTTCCACGTCTTGCTGCGTTTATCCGATGCGGAAACGAACGGTTTGGACGGTATTGTGTCCGAATTCAGCTCTGAGCTTTTCCAGAAGGGCTCCCTGCCATTGCATCATGTGGTAGCGCATGGCCGGTTGGAGAACATGAATCGTGGCTATTCCCCTGGCGATGGAGACGAGTTCCGCCTGGCTGCCGATAAAGTCGCCGGCTGCCCGTTTCCAGCCTTCGCGGAGGGTTTCGGGATCTACAGACGGACCGTCCAGTGGGAGTTTGGAAAGCACTTCGGCCAGGATGTGTTCCATACTGCGCGGTTTCCGCATGTCTTCGGCGGATGTAACGCCGAACCAGTCGGCCATTGCCTGGTCCTGGTTGCGAAGTCCCGTGGAGCGGTAACGCCTCCTTACAGGGGAGGAGTCCGGATCGGAGGGGGATTTCTCTTGTGGATTTTCCGGCATGCGGGCGGTGACGAAAGAAGCCCGGTGGTTGTAGGCAACCTGCCGGGCTCCGGAATGAAACAGATCGAAATGCCGGTTTTTTATTCGCCGTCGTCGCCGATAGCTTCCACGGGACAGCCTTCCATGGCTTCCTCGCAGGCATTTTGTTCTTCTGCGCCGGTAGGTTGCTTGATGACGATGGAGTAGCCTTCGTCGTCGTTTCTGCCAAAGTTATTGGGGGCGGTTTCGCGGCACAGGTCGCAATCGATGCAGGAAGAATCTACATAGAACTTACCGGGAACATTGCCTTCGTTTTTGTCGTTTATATCAGCCATATTGATGATGAGTTAAGTGGTGAACGTTTTTACAAATTCAGTATTTGTTCGACTTTGGCAATCTTTTTTTGTTGCAGGGGGGGCAAGTATGAAAGAATGTTTGTGCCGGGACATCCGTTTCCGGACGTCTGCATGCGTTTGCCGCCTATGAAATCATCATTTCCATCCAGCCAGGATTCCGACCAGAATCATCAAAAAACAGGATTTTTCCCCGTCTGGGGAGGTCTTCTTCTGAGTCTCGTTTCCGGAGCTTTGATGTTTGCTTCATTCCCTCCGCTGGACCAGGGTGTTCTCATCTGGGTTTCCCTGATCCCTCTGCTAATTCCCCTTTGGTCAGGTCGCCCCAGGAAAGCTTGGAATGGACTGATTGTTTACGCTTTGTATGGATGGATCTTCGGCCTTGTCTTTTTTGGAGGAAGCCTCTGGTGGATCAACGAAGTAAGTACTCTTGGGTACGTGTTCCTAGTAATATTCCTCTCATTATATCCGGCTCTTTGGACGGCATTGATGGGGACGATTCTGCGCCCGGCATTCCGGCAGGAACCGCCTGCTGTCGCCGTGTCCTGGAAGGAACGCAAAGCAAAATGGGCGCAGTGGTGCGGGATTGACATGAAAGTGACCGTCAAGGCGGCTATGATGGGTGCCGCTCTCTGGGTCTGTATGGAATGGCTTCGGGGATGGGTGTTCACCGGATTCGGCTGGAACGGCATGGGCGTGGCGCTGTACAACGGACTTTCTTTTGCTCAGATGGCGGAATATGTCGGTGTGACAGCTTTATCCTTCATTCCGGCGATGGTGAATATCTGGCTGTGGTGTATTGGTCGTCGACTGGGCATCATGGTGCTGCGAGAAGGGCGGCGTACCGTGCCGTGGGATTTCTTTGCCATGACTCTATTCCTTGTCATCGTTTTCCTGTGGGGGATGATGCTTGCCAATGCGTATGCTCCTGGACAAAAGAATGAACGAGTGCTTCCCGTTCTTGCCGTTCAGCGTAATTTGACGCAGCAGTACAAATGGAATCCCAAGAACCGGGAGGCTATTTATTTGGAAATGGCCGAAGCTACGCGCGACGCTTGTTTGGAACTTCAGGAGAATTCCCTTCGCAAAGCCGATATTTGCGAAACTGTCCAGCTTGAACAGCCCACCTGGATCATTTGGCCGGAGAGTTCTCTGCCGACTTCATCCAATTTTTCCAGGGAAACGGGAGATTTGGTTGTTCCCGGCCAATACAATGAATGGTTTTTCAATTCCGACAGTCTGATGGGGCAGGTCCGCAAGGAAGTGCCGATGGATTTTATCCTGCTGACCGGCGCCGATGAGGCCTATTGGGATAAGAATCTGGAAAAAGCCGAGATGTATAACACCTTGATGGCTCTGGAAAGTGACTTTGATTCCCGGAAAACCTATCGCAAAATTCATCTCGTGCCCTTTGGAGAATACATTCCTTTTAGGAAGGAACTCCCAGTTCTGGAAAAGGCATTCGAGTTTTCAGCCGGGACACCCATGGGTAGCA
>ULOF01037728.1_pt1 | contig 21041 bp, 11 predicted proteins | sample 1952371 | NCBI WGS metagenome assembly ULOF01 (sample SAMEA4835597, study PRJEB28245) | human gut metagenome | biome: gut microbiome; material: fecal sample | place: Denmark | collected 2008 | reverse complement strand
CTGTAAATACCTTCGGTACATTGGTTGCATAGGCTCCTGTCTCCGTCTTTACATTGGTTCGCTCGTTCAGCTCCACGCCAAACGCCTTCGCCACATATTCCTGGCTCCCTAAAAATCCCGCTGCAATCAACACGATATCACATGGAACCTCATACTCACTGCCCTCTATCTCTGACATATTCATGCGTCCGGTTTTGGCATCCTTCTGCCATGCAAGTTTCACACATTTTGCCCTGACCACATTGCCATCCTTATCCTTTATGAATTCCTTCACTGTGGTCTCATAAATTCTAGGGTCTTCGCCAAATACGGCGATTGCCTCCTCCTGACCATAGTCTGTCTTTAAGATTTTCGGCCATTCCGGCCATGGATTGCTTTCCGCCCTGCACACCGGTGGCTTCGGCATCATTTCCAGCTGTACCACACTCTTGCAGCCCTGGCGGATGGAAGTGCCTACACAGTCATTACCGGTATCGCCGCCGCCGATAACCAAGACATTTTTTCCCTTGGCGCTGACATACTTCTTATCTTTAAACTCTGAATTTAGCAGACTTTTTGTGGTGGTCTTCAAAAAATCCACCGCAAAATAGATTCCCTTGGCGTCTCTTCCCTTTGCCTTGATATCTCTTGGATTAGAGGCTCCACAGGCAAGAATCACGCTGTCATATTCTTTCAAGATGATATCTGCTTTCATCGCTTTCTCATCCGGGTTTGTCAGATATTCACCCATTGCATCTTCCTTTGCCACCATGGGATTCATTGCCGCCTTAGTAGCACCCACATTGGCACCGGTAATAAATTCGACCCCCTCTGCCTTCATGACCTCAACCTTCCGGTCAATAATCTGCTTTTCCAGCTTCATGTTAGGGATGCCATACATCAAAAGTCCGCCAACCCGGTCACTCTTTTCATATACCGTTACGGAATGTCCCCGTTTATTCAGCTGATCTGCCGCTGCGAGACCCGCCGGTCCCGAACCGATTACTGCTATTTTCTTTCCGGTGCGTACACTCGGTGCATGCGGTGCCGCAAGTCCGCTTGCATATGCATTCTCGATAATGCTTCTCTCATTTTCCTTGTTAGAAACCGGCTCCCCATTTAAATTACAGGTACATGCCGCCTCACAGGGAGAAGGACATACCCTGGAAGTAAATTCCGGAAAATTATTGGTCTTGGTAAGCCGCTCATAGGCACCCTCCCAGTTTCCGTTATAAATCAAATCATTCCACTCCGGAATTAAATTGTTCAGGGGACACCCGGATGCCATTCCCCCAATCATCATACCGGACTGGCAGAATGGTACACCGCATTCCATACATCTTGCCGCCTGTGTACGCTGCTTCTCCTTTGAAAGAGGAACATGGAACTCATTGAAATTCTTGATACGCTCCTTCGGGCTCACTTCTAAACTCGTCTCTCTGTCATATTCTAAAAATCCTGTTTTCTTTCCCATGATTTCTTCCTCCTTTCCTATTTCTTCATAGCATAAAATGCTTCGATCTGTGCCTGCTCTGAGCTTAAGCCCTTTTCTTCCATCTGGACAATCATGTTCATCATCTTCTTATAGTCATGTGGAATAATCTTCTTGAATTTTGGAAGGTATTCTCCAAAGTTATCAAGAATCTTCTTACCGATTTCAGAATTGGTGTATGCCACATGGTCCTTAATCATGGTCTTAAGCTCCAATACATCATATTTATCTGCCACCTGCTCAATGGAAACCATTTCCTTGTTAAGCTTCATGTAAAGGTCGCTGTTCCTATCCAGTACATAAGCGATACCACCGCTCATTCCAGCAGCAAAGTTCTTTCCGGTGTCTCCAAGGATAACCACCCGTCCACCGGTCATATACTCGCATCCATGGTCGCCGACACCCTCGCAGACAGCCGTTGCACCGGAGTTACGGACTGCAAAACGCTCGCCAGCCACACCATTGATGTAGGCTTTACCGGAGGTCGCACCATAGAGGGCAACATTACCAATAATGATATTTTCCTCATGCTTATACTGAACCGTTCTTGGCGGATATACAATCAGCTTGCCACCGGACAGTCCCTTTCCAAAGTAATCGTTGCTGTCACCCACAAGCTCCAGAGTGAGCCCCTTTGGAATAAAGGCTCCAAAGCTCTGTCCTCCGGAACCGTTACACTTCACGGTAAAGGTATCCTCCTCTAAGGTATCATGATATTTCTTCGTAATCTCCGAGCCGAAAATGGTACCTACGGAACGGTCTGTATTCTTAACGTCAATCTCCACACTCTTCTTGTGACCCTTATTTAAAGCATCCTTAAAGGTCTTAACCAGTATTCTTTCATCCACAGTACCCGGAAGCTCAAAATCGTATACATTTTTCTTATTGTAGACAATCTTGTTCTGCGGACTGTCCACAAATGGGTTGTCAAGGATTGCTGATAAATCCACCTTACGCCTGGCAGCCTCCGGACCAGCCTTTAAGAGGTCTGTTCTTCCCACCAGCTCATCCACGGTCCGCACGCCTAATTTTGCCATGTATTCCCGCAGCTCTTCCGCAATAAATACCATAAAGTTTACAACATATTCCGGTTTTCCCTTAAACCGCTTGCGGAGCTCCGGATTCTGTGTTGCCACACCAACTGGACAGGTATCCAGATTACATACCCGCATCATGACACAGCCCATGGTTACCAGCGGAGCAGTGGCAAAACCAAACTCCTCTGCACCAAGCATTGCTGCAATTGCCACATCACGTCCGGTCATCAGTTTACCATCTGTCTCTAAGATAACCTTGTTACGAAGGTCATTCATAATCAGTGTCTGATGAGTCTCTGCCAGACCAAGCTCCCAAGGCAGACCGGCATTGTAAATGGAGTTGCCTGGAGCAGCACCGGTACCACCGTCATAACCCGAAACCAGAATAACCTGTGCACCAGCCTTTGCCACACCGGCAGCTACGGTACCAATCCCCGCTTCGGATACCAGCTTAACGGAAATTCTCGCATCTGTATTTGCATTTTTACAGTCATATATCAGCTGTGCCAAATCCTCAATGGAATAAATATCATGGTGCGGTGGCGGTGAAATAAGTCCTACACCAGGGGTAGAATGACGGGTTTTTGCAATCCATGGATATACCTTACCGCCAGGTAAATGACCACCCTCACCAGGCTTAGCGCCCTGTGCCATCTTAATCTGGATTTCCTTTGCACTGGTTAAATATTTGGAGGTTACACCAAAACGTCCGGAAGCCACCTGCTTAATAGCGGAACAGCGATTCTTGCCATCTGCTCCCACCGCAAGACGCTCCAAATCCTCTCCGCCCTCGCCGGAATTAGACTTGCCGCCAAGCATATTCATGGCAATTGCCAGTGTTTCATGGGCTTCCTTTGAAATCGAACCATAGGACATGGCTCCGGTCTTAAATCTCTTTACAATGGAATCCGCAGCCTCCACTTCCTCAATCGGAATCCCCTTTTCCGGATAATTAAATTCCATCAAACCTCGGAGATTAACGGCGTCCATTTCTTCATTAATCAGCTTGGAATACTGCTTAAACATTGTATAATCACCGACACGGGTTGCCTGCTGCAATAAATGAATAGTCTGTGGGTTATACAGATGCTCTTCTTTTCCGCTTCTATATTTATGGCTTCCGCTTGACTCCAGAGACAGATTCATGTCAAGTCCCAACGGGTCAAAGGCAGCAGAATGCAGTTCATCCACCTGTTTTTCAATATCCTTGATATCAATACCTTCTACACGGCTTACCGTATTCGTGAAATATTTGTCTACCACCGCCTTATTGATGCCAATCGCTTCAAAAATCTGGGAGCTCTGGTAAGACTGAATTGTAGAGATACCCATCTTAGATGCAATCTTTACAATGCCGTGTATAATGGCTGCATTATAATCATCCACTGCCGCATAATAATCCTTATCCAGGCGGTTTGTTTCAATGAGCTCACGGATAGACTCCTGCGCCAGATATGGGTTAATGGCAGAGGCACCATAGCCTAACAGGGTTGCGAAATGATGGACGCATCTAGGCTCTGCGCTCTCCAAAATCAAGGCAACGGAGGTCTTCTTCTTTGTCTTCACAAGATGCTGTGACATGGCTGAAACTGCCAGCAGGGAAGGAATTGCCACATGGTTTTCATCCACACCACGGTCTGTCAGGATTAAGATGTTCACGCCGTCCCGATATAACCGGTCTGCCTCCACAAACAATCTGTCAATTGCCTTTTCAAGGGAGGTATTCTTATAATAGGTAATCGGAACCTCTCCAACCTTCAGTCCCTCTACCTCCATATTGCGGATTTTTAACAAATCCAGATTGGTAAGAATCGGGTCCATTATCTTAAGCATGCGGCAGTTTTCCGGTTTTTCCTCTAAGATATTGCCTCCTGCCCCCAGATAAACAGAGGTAGAGGTAACAACCTCCTCACGAATTGCATCAATCGGTGGATTCGTAACCTGGGCAAACAATTGTTTAAAATAATTAAACAATGGCTGCTTCTTATCGGATAGCACTGCAAGAGGAGAATCCGTACCCATCGCCTGAATCGCTTCTGTACCGTTCTGCGCCATTGGCAGAATAGTATTTAAATCCTCATAGCTGTAGCCAAAAGCACGCTGCAGCTTTGCCCGTTCCTCCTTTGTATGCTCCTCCACCTTCTTATTCGGAATCTTTAAATCCTTCAAATAAACCAGATTGGAATCCAGCCATTCACCGTAAGGCTGTGCGTTTGCATACTGCTCTTTCAATTCCTCATCGGAAATCAGTTTTCCCTGAATCGTATCCACCAGTAACATTTTTCCCGGATGCAGTCTTTCCTTCATCACAATATGCCCCGGTTCAATATCCAGCACACCCACCTCTGAAGAAAGAATCAGATTATCGTCATCCGTAATCATATAACGGGAAGGCCGCAGACCATTCCGGTCCAATACAGCTCCCATAATATCACCATCGGTAAACAAAATAGATGCCGGTCCGTCCCACGGCTCCATCATGGTTGCATAATACTGGTAAAAATCCTTTTTCTTCTGAGACATATACCGGTTGTTTTCCCAAGGCTCCGGAATTGTAATCATAACCGCCAGTGGAAGAGGCATACCGCTCATTACCAAAAACTCCAATGTATTGTCAAGTCTTGCAGAATCCGAACCATCCGGGTCTACCACAGGTGTCAGCTTATGCATCTCTCCCTTAAAATGACCGGATTCCATGGATTCCTCTCTTGCATGCATTTTATCTGCATTTCCCCGGATAGTATTAATCTCTCCGTTATGTACCAGATAGCGGTACGGATGGGCTCTCAACCAGCTCGGAGTAGTATTGGTAGAAAAACGGGAGTGCACCAGTGCAATAGCAGATTCATAATCCTCATTGTGTAAATCCTCAAAGAACAGCCGCAGCTCATCCACTAGAAACATACCTTTATATACAATGGTTCTGGAGGATAACGACACCACATAGGAATCATCATTGGACTGTTCAAATACGCGCCTTACAATATATAATTTTCTGTCAAAATCAAGACCCTTGTTTACCTCACCTGGCCTCTTAATAAATGCCTGCATAATGCATGGCATTACATCTACTGCCTTTTTTCCCAGAATTTCAGGCTTGGTGGGTACCTCTCTCCAGCAGAGAAATTCCATTCCCTCCTTCTCCACGATTACCTCAAACATTTTCTTTGCCTGGTTTCTCTTCAACTCATCCTGCGGAAAGAAAAACATACCAATACCATAATCTCTCTCTTCCCCTAAAGAAACACCCAGGGCGGCAACAGCCTTGCGAAAGAACTTATGTGATATCTGCAAAAGAATACCCACACCGTCTCCTGTTTTTCCCTCGGCATCCTTACCGGCTCTGTGTTCCAGTTTTTCTACGATTTGCAATGCATTGGTTACCGTTGCATGGCTCCTCTTACCCTTAATGTTGACAACTGCACCAATGCCACAGTTGTCATGTTCAAACTCTGAGTGGTAAAGACCTGCTTCCCGCTTCGTAGCTTCATCAAATTGCTGCTTCATCGTCTTCTTTCCTTTCTAATCATACTTATTACCCAAAATAACCTGCCCTGTGTATCACCAGGGCTTCTGCCTGGAATATATCAATAATATAAATATTATCAATTCCATTATTGTTATTATAATATAATGTTTATATTATAATATATAGGTATTATGTTTAAACTGATGTTATAATACAAAATAATATTCCATTTGTAAATAGAATAAAAGCGACTAATTTTCAAATTATTTGATATTTTTTGTATTTTAATAAAATTATCAGTTATCTAAACAAATTTTTTCTTCCATTTTGCCATTCCCATACACTTTATATACACACAAAATTTCAACAGATATGTAATAGTGCAAAAAAATGAGAACTACCCAGCTTACAGCTTCATAGTAATTCTCATTTCTTTTCATCCCGATACATTTCTAATATTCTATATAGCCATATTTTATTTTATAGTCGGATCCGTTGGGTCCCATGTATGTTTTGTACTCAGTTTTTTTGCCTTTGGCTTATCAAACGGTCCCGGATTTTTCTTATTATTATATATAATAACCTTTGTTCCAATCTTACAGTTATCATATATCCACTTTGAATCTCCAGCTGTCAACCGGATACATCCATGAGATGCCATGGTGCCAAGCTTATTATACGCCTTCACATTCAGGGATTTGTTATCCCGTTCCACGTCATAGTATACGGAATGGAATAATATATCCTGCGTCAGATGCTCACACCATTGTCCCCAGGAAGGTCCCATCAGCTCATGCCAGCGTAGCTTGTCTTTAATGTGAAAGGTTCCTATCGGTGTATCCTTACCGGCTGAACATACAAATGCCACAACTGGTATTGTATAGCCCTTTTTCCCATCCTTTGCATATACGGTAACACAGCTTGCAGTACGGTTTACTCTAATGACATAAGAAGATTTCTGTTTTTTTGTCAGCTTTTTTCTCACGTCCTGCTGCAACTGTCCCTTCTTGTTAAAATAATATTTATATTTTCCGACGTATTTCCAACCGGTCATGGCAGCAAATGTTTTTTTATCAAAATAATATCGTTTACCATTCTTATCACGATACCAGCCGGATTTCAAATAATACTTTGAAGTAAAATTATAATACTTGCCATCAACCTTTTTAATACCGGTTTCCTCATAGCGTGCACCATCCTTACGCTGAAAATAGTAATATTTTTTGCCAATCTTAACAACTCCGGTCTTTAAAGAGTAATTCTTATTAAAATAGTATATTTTTCCCTTAATCTTCTGTTTTCCGAATTTCTTATACAGATTTCCCTTGGTATCAAAATAATACAATTTATTGTCAATCTTATGTATTCCTTTTACTTTTTCACCGTTTATGTAATAGCATGTCTTTTTCTTATTCCAGCCATTCGCATTCGTCACCTCAGTGGTTGTCTGTGTCGTACTCTGGGATTCAGTCGTTACATCCGGCTTCGCATCTACCACAGTCTCAGCTTTTACAGTGTTTCCCATCTGAAGCATTCCACATAAAACAAAAGCAGAACATGCAAGAAAATGCTTTAGTGCCAAAATCTTTTTCATTCTCTTCTCTCCATTCTTTCATATTTAAAATACCTGCGTCCGGCAACCTCTTTATTATAGCCTCTGCAACCTGTATTTTCAAGACTATTATATACCCGACTTTGTATTATTTTTGTATTATGATTGCATCTTTTATGTAAACACCTGTCAAATTCCTCTATTTTCTGACTTTTATCTTCTTTGTAGAACTATATTTCCCATAATAGACCGTTCCCTTTGCCTTCCGGTAAGCACGTACCCGTATATAATAAGTTTTTCCCTTTTTTAGTTTTTTTAAAGTATACGTATTCTTTTTCGTCTTTATTTTTACTGCCTTGGTAAATTTCTTATTTGTCGCATAGACAATCTGATAGCCTGTGGCTTTGCTTACCTTCTTAAAGGTGACCTTTATTTTTTTGGTCTTCACATTTTTTGCGGATATTGACTTTACCTTACCAGGTTTATAGGAAGTCGTTGTACTCCCTCCTCCACTCTTTTTACCACTTCTTGTCTGGTATTCTCCTAATACCCATTGTCCGGCTTTCGATAAATCCGACTTTTTCCATCCGCTTTTCTTGGAGGTTCCGGATTTTAACAACGCAGAGGCTTCTGCCTTATTACTAAGACTCCAGGCAAAATAACTGATTCTGTTTTCATCCAACAAATCCAGCCATTTTTTGGCTTCCTTTGTATTTAAAGAACCGGCACCACTGGCTTCCGAAACACCAAACTCGGTCACCATCACCGGAAGACCATTTTTCAGTGCTGTTTTCAGCTTTTCCCGATAAGAATCCTTATGGGTAGCTGAATAAAAATGAAGTGTATACATAATGTTATCGTATTTGAGCGGCGATTTGGATGCCACGTCCACATCCTGGGACCAGTTCGGTGTTCCCACAATAATCACGGCATCCTTATTATTGGCACGGATAACCGGAATGACCGCATTGGCATATTTCTTAATCTCCGACCATGTGGTTCCCCCATTTGGTTCATTGCAAATCTCATAGATTACATTGTCATACCCTGCATATTTCTCAGACATCTCCTTAAAAAATGCTTTTGCCTTTGACTGATACTTCTGTGGATTCTTATCATTTAATACATGCCAGTCAATAATGACATACATTCCCAGGTTACTGGCTGCCTTCACCCCTGCATCAATGCGTTTTTTCAGTGTCTTCTGTACAGTTGACTGGGATTCTCCCGCTCCAGCTTTATCACAGTATCCATAATATTCCGTAGTGTACATGGCAAGCCTTATGGCATTGACCGAATACTGGTCTCTCAGAGTCTTAAAGGAAGCCTCTGAAATATAGGGATACCCCACATCCCAATTAATTCCATGGGTACTAACCCCTCTAAGCTGAACCTCTTTACCAGTCTTCTTGCTTACTAGCTTAGTTCCTTCCACCTTCAGCGCTCCGTTTTCTTCCACCACTGTTGCCGCCAGAGATGGATATCCACCTGCCAGCAGCGCTATTGCCAGCATAGCTGCACCCCATAATATCTTCATGCTTTTCAGCAGCCTTGTAATCTTCTTTTCCTCTCTGTTCTCCATCTGTCTTTTCCCCCTTTTTACTTCTCTTCTTTCCATAAATAGAAAAGAATGACATCTATATTATATAGTTGTCATTCTTTCTGTCATCCTAATATGCTTCACTGGATGGAGTATTGGTCTGAGTCGGTGTCTCTGTTGTCTTATCATCTGTAAACTCATCGCCATACCCGGTCTCATTGGTAATCTCTGCACTAATTCTCTGCACCTCAGCTGACGGTGTGTAAGTCGTATCTTCCGGATACAGGAACTCATGTAAATGCTTCACATTGCTAAGTAAATCACACGGAACCACAACACTTCCCTTTGAACCCAGGGTCGGTGTCTGGTTTGCCAAAGGAAAACCAATATTGTCCACTAATTTATAATCAAATATACTGGTTGCCAGAGAAATAATTTCCTTATTGCTCATATTCGTTGCAATCTGTGGAAATACCTCGTTAATCACCTCTGTAATTGTAGATAAGTTGGATTCCTTCGCCTTGTCAATCATTGCTGAAATCACGGCACGCTGTCTCTGAGTTCTCTCAAAATCTCCATTACCCACCTTACGGATTCTCGCATATGCAGTTGCCTGTGCTCCATTTAACGTCTGTTCTCCCGCTGACCAGATGCCATCGGAAGCAATTCCAGTAACTTCAATCTGCTCCTCAAGGTTATGATTCAAATTATTAAGCTCATTGCTTTTAACATCAATCGTAATGCCGCCTAACGCATCAATCGCATTTGTCAGTGCCTTAAAATCTACGGAAACATAATCCGTAATATTCAAATCCAAATTTTTATTCAATGTTTCCACCGAACAGATTGGACCTCCAAGGAAATAGGCATGTGTAAACTTCTGGGTGGATGGTGTAGGTCTTGCCATCTCTAAAAAACAATCTCTGTAAACAGAAACCAGCTTAACTTCCTTCGTCTCATTGTTAATGCTGGCAATGATTACAGCATCACTGTGAGCCACACCTTCCTTGGTCATATCCACATTATCACGGGTATCCAGACCAAACAGCGCAATTGTAGTATACTTCTCCACCATTGTATCGGTAACTGCATCACTGACATCAATCTCATCCTTCGGAGTGTCTTCCCTTCCCATCTTATTCAGGGTATAGTTGACATAATACCACGCATACCCTGCAACCAGTCCAATAAATATCAGAATCTCCAATAACAGAATTAATCCCAGTCTCTTATTTTTTGTTTTCTTCCTGTGTGATTTACTCATGAAATCTAATCCTCCTATACGATACCTAATAATCCCTACTCCACTGTAACTGATTTCGCAAGGTTTCTCGGCTTATCTACATCCAGTCCCTTTGCAACCGAAACATAATAACCGAATAACTGCAATGGAATAACCGCCAGGGATGGTGTAAAACACGGATGTGTCTTTGGAATATACACCGTAAAATCAGATGTATCCTCCATCACACAATTCCCCTTATTCGTCAATGTAAAGATATAACCACCTCTGGTTCTTACCTCTACAATATTGCTTATCATCTTTTCATATAAATCCGGCTGGGTAACTACCGCCACCGTCAAAATTCCATCCTCAATTAACGAAATGGTTCCATGTTTTAATTCACCAGCTGCATAGGCCTCTGAATGAATATAGGAAATTTCTTTTAATTTTAATGACCCCTCTAATGAAGTGGCATAATCCACTCCTCTTCCTAAAAAGAACACATCCCTTGCATTTGCATATTTACTTGCAAACCACTGGATTCTCTCTTTGTCTCCTAATATCTCGGAAATTTTATCCGGCAGACTCTTAAGCTCCTGAATCATTTCATAATACTCTTCACCGGATATGGTTCCTCTCACATCTCCAAACAATACTGCCAATAAATAAAGCGCTGCCAGCTGTGTGCTGTATGCCTTGGTTGTGGCAACGGATATCTCCGGTCCTGCCCAGGTGTATAAGACATTATCTGCCTCTCTTGCAATGGTAGAACCCACCACATTCACAACTCCTAATACCTTAACCCCCAGCTCCTGTGCCTTCCGGAGTGCCGCAAGGGAATCAGCAGTTTCCCCTGACTGGCTGATAATAATTACCATGGAGTCCCGCTCTAAAATCGGATTCCTGTAACGGAACTCCGATGCCAAATCCACCTCTACAGGAATTCTCGTTATCTTTTCAATTATATATTTGCTGGTAACACCCACATGATAAGCGGAACCACATCCGATAATATAGATTCTTTTCAGGTTCTTAATGTCCTCCTCGGACATATTCAGCTCATCAATTACAATCCTATCATCCTTAATTCTTGGACTGATGGTATCCAGCACGGCTTTCGGCTGTTCATATATTTCCTTTAGCATGAAATGCTCATAACCACCCTTTTCAGCAGCTTCCACATCCCATTCAATCGTTTTTGTTTCCTTTGAGATACTTTCCATATCCTCATTGTAGAAGGTAATACCGGTTCTTGACAACTCGCAGATTTCCCGATTTTCAATGAAATATACCTCTCTGGTATATTTTAAAATTGCCGGAACATCCGAAGCAATAAAATTCCCCTCCTGAGAAACACCTACAATCAAAGGGGAATCCTTCCGCACTGCATACATCTTATCCGGATAATCCTTAAATAAAATACCCAGTGCATAAGAGCCCTGTACTCGATGCATTACCTTTTCCACTGCCTTCAATGGATTGCCCTCATAATAATAATCCAGAAGATGTGCCACTACCTCGGTATCGGTATCTGAAACAAAGGTATATCCCTTCTGAATCATCTTCTCTCTTAGAGGCTGATAATTTTCAATAATGCCGTTGTGCACAACTGCAATTGTCCTATCACTGTTAAAATGTGGATGCGCATTGGAGACAGATGGCTCCCCATGGGTTGCCCACCTTGTGTGCCCAATTCCCAGAGTTCCCTTCAGGCTTCTTCCATCCCCTGTCAGGTCTCTAAGCGCCTGAAGCCTCCCCTTGGCTTTCACAATTTCAATATCGTTTCCGTCATATACTGCAAGGCCGGCAGAATCATAACCACGGTACTCAAGCTTCGCCAGACCATCTAACAAAATGGGGGCAGCCTGTTCCTTACCGATGTAGCCCACAATACCACACATATGTCGTCCTCCTTATTGTCACTCTGCTATTACTATATGAAATAGATTATTTTCAAATTACAAAACTATCAAGATTATATCACTTTATCATATTTTTTACAATACACGTTTTCTTAAGTTAACTACATATATTATGGTAAACCGTTTTCCTCTCCCCACTGGAAAAAACATCAGTTCTTCTCCCTGTACGCCACAGCTTCTAGCCTGGAAAATAATATTTTACCACTCCACTTATGGCATAAAAGCAGAAATAATAAAAGGCCTTCACCCTTCCAAAGCCTATATACCGGTACACCCCATAGGTCATTTTAGCAGATTTCAGCTTATTTCCGGATTTTGTGCCCTTCATCACCCGGTATTTCAGTAGCGGTTCATTTATACCATAGGCTTTCCCGTATTCCTTTAAAATGGACAGCCACGTAATATAATCCTCGTGGAGATGGTCCTGAACCATGGGATACCGTTTCGCAACCGATGCAAGCACCATTACCCCGGAAGTATTTAATACATTTCCCTTTAACAAATCCTTATAGCACACCTCTTCCTTGATGCCGATAATCTTCCCGGTCAGACTCCCATTTTCATCCATGAGTTCCCTTGCTGTTGAGGATAATACCGCATTCTCTCTTTCCATCAAAGATACCTGTTTTATAAGCTTATCCTCCGTCCAGTAATCATCTGCATCTAAGAATGCAATAAATTTTCCCTTCGCAAGGGCAATTCCTTTATTCCGGCTCGCTGCCACTCCCTGGTTGCTTTCATTGCAAATATAAATAAGCCTCTCGTCCCGTCTGAAGCTTTGAATCTGCTCCGCTGTTCTGTCTGTAGAATTATCATTGATTACAATTAATTCCAACGAAACCTGTTGCAGCAAAACAGATTCAATTGCTGTACGTATGAACTTTTCACAATTATATGCGGGCATTACTACCGACACTAAAATATCATCCATGCTTTATTCCGTTTCCACGCCTTTCTGCCATCTTCCTTTTTCCCATGACAATCATTTTTTTAATAAGCTCCCGGTTAATATACACTGCAAACAGTATTCCTAAAATCAGATTTAACAGGTTGAAGGAAAGCTTATTAAACCATGAAAGAATACACATGATAACCAGAAACAGGACATAGCCAAAAATATTTGCATAATTATATTTGATATACTGAAAATTCAGTATATTCCGCATCCGGTAAACGGCAAGAAACAGATACGACACTAACGTGGAGATAGATGCCGCATAAATTCCAACCGAATTCACCAGAACCAAATCCACAGCAAGATTAATTACTGCTGCAATAATCGTAGTTCCACCGACACTCTTTGTCTTTTTATGTGCAATATAAATTCCTCCCAGAAAGGATGACATAGAAGAAAAGAACATCGCCATCATAAGAATCGGCATCTGGCAATATGCCTGCCGTCCGTAATCGCCCCGTATCAAAAGGATAAACAGAATTGGCATTGCTGCAATCAGCATTGCCATGATACCGGACAAAATACGCAAAATGTTATCAAACATTTTTCCATAGTAGACAGATACATCTTCATCCTTTGAATTTAAAGATGCATTTTCCTGCCATGCCTGGGTAAATGCACTGTTTGCCAAAGAATACATCGACGGGATTTTATTTGCGACGCCATACACCGCATTAGCATTAATTCCTATAAAATTAAGCAAAACCAGCCTATCTGAAAAATTCAGCAGCCATAGGGACAGTGAATTGGGAATCATTGGCCAGGAATAACTTATAAGCTCTTTCAGCACTGATTTTGACACGAGCCTGAAATCAATCTTAGAAAGGATATGTCCCTTCGCAAGAACAATAAAAAGCGCTACAATGGTGGCGCCTGTCATGGCAATTAACGCTCCAATCAGTCCTCCATCAATATAATATACCAGTACAATTACCAGCAGCATATTAACAATAGGCTGCACGGATGTGCACAAGGAATACAGCATAGGGCGGGACAATCCCCTCACCACCTGCACAAGAGTAAGAAATAATATATCAGAGAAAAAATATGCGCATATCAGAATCCGGACCTCAAATGACAGCTTATACAATGCAAAATAAAGAATTGACAGCGATATTAGAGAAGAAACCGTTACAAACAGCAGTACATTGGTAATAACCTGATTTCGCTTCCTTTTATCGTCATTACAGTCTATCAAAAACCGGAAGGCTGCAGTCTGTACCTGCAATGTTGCAACAGGCAGAAACAGAGATACCAGCGTGGAAATCAAATCATAAGTTCCGTATTCCGCCTGCGTAAGCTTTGCAGTGATAATCGGAAGCGTAATCAGCATGGACAATTTAGGTAAAATTGTCCCAATAGACATAATAATTGTATTTTTCGCAAGTGCTGTTTCTCTACTCATTGTGACTCTTCACCCATTCCGTTATACATTCAAAACAATTTTCCGCCTGAATATTCAAGACATGCTTCCTTATAACTTCTTTTTCATTATTAACATTTTCCGCCATTCGTCTGACTGCATCTATTATCCCAGCCTTATCACATGTATTTGACGTGATATCAAATATATAGGAAGACTGTCCTACATTCTCAGTCAATTCCCTGTATTTAACTGCCCACCCCAGAGCAATAGCAGGTATATAATTTTTATATGCATGAACAATACCATGGAATCTTGAACAGATTATAAACTCAAAGCTTTTCACAAAGGCATCATACTGGAGACACGAAAAATCATTTTCCAACAAATGTACATGTGCTTCATCCGCAAACATTTCCGCTATTTTTTTGCAAAATGCCAAATCCTCACCGGAATGCCGGAAAACATAAACCTCTTTTTTCTGCGCTAAAAGCTCCTCTATTATGGCACGATAAATTTCCAAAACATTTGTGACATTGCCGTGTCTGAAGCACTGGGCATTTGGTACAATTCCCACATTATGCTCTGTGTGAATTTCCGGCAGAGATAACACCGGCGGCTTCACATAAATATTGTTAAGATTAACCCCGGCATTCTGCAATACCAGGTCGTTTGAAAGCTTTACATTTGTCAAGCCAAAATCCCGGGTGAGAAATGTATACCCTTCCTTTTCACGGGCAAATACCGTAACCGGATATCTCAGCAAATCCGCTATCTCATCTTTAATATCCGCCATACCGGAAGGAAACTGAAAAGGACCAAAGGACTGCGGCATAATAAAAACAGGAATATCATGCCGTTTTGCAAGACGAATTGTATTTAAGAAGTTTTCATTGGTACGTCTTGACCACTTGTCACCGAGAGCAAAACCACTGACATCTACAATCAGATTCATGGAAGAAATATATTTTTTCGCATCCATAAACTTCCAAATATTAGTGCGCTTACCCTTCACAAGCTTCATACATGCCTTGGCAATGGCAACAAAAAAATTAAACACCGCCTGCTTTCCGCCAAGGGCAATATATCTGCCTTCTCTTGAAAAGCAAATCTGTTTAAAGCATATATTATCAAGCTCTGGGTCACCAAGACCACATCCAAAATAGATTTCACAGCCAGGGATTCTTTTCTGCAGCTCATCAATTGTAACAAAAAGCATTGACTGCGCACCCTTATTATTAAAATTTGCACCGGTTATCAGCACTTTCATAGACATATTGAACTCCTTCGAATCAGATTTTTAGCTTTAATCTTTATATTTTTCCAGACCAGACACAGGGATAATGCCCATGGAGCCTTTCCATAGCCTGCCCCAACCTTAATTTTAAAGCATTTCAGCCAATATTTCATCCTTACCTTTAAGGTAATCTCCGGCTCCGCAAACAGGCCACCAGTCTCATTGATTTTCCCTTTGACAGAATTTCCCTTTATTTGCGCAAAACAACTATTTTGAATACGCTGCTTAAGATGCTGACTTGCTATAACCTGCTCTGCAGAGGAGTTTTCACAATAAATAGCAGTTGCATATTTATCCCAGATTCTCTGTCCCTCTTCCGTCCGCACAATAACACTATTGCTTCCTCTTAAATCCGAATTATTGCCTGTGTAATTATCACCCACAGAAATATCTGCAAACATATTCAGCTTATCCAGACAATACAGACAGCGCTCCGGCTGAAAATAATCTTTAACCTTCATTCTCTCCGTGTTTGGCAGGTTCATACCCCTGCCTTCCTCTGAGATTATCTGTACACCGCCGGGCCAGCCACCTGCTTCCTTTGTCCGGAAAAAGAACTTATCCATCCGCTGGCCCTTCAGCGCAGAATGCCTGCTAAAATAATCAACCACATTCCCAGTCATTGTCTTATCGCAAAACAGTCCGATAATAAAATATTGTCTTCTGTCCAGTTTATAGGAATCCATAACATTCATGAATCCCTCCACAAAACAGCCTGTCCCCACAAGAATTACTTTTTCTTTGCGATGTGACAATATATAAGAAATTGCTTTTTCCTGTGACACTGGCAGATAACGTGATTTTTGGGTATCTTCCAGAGATTGCCCTGCTGTATACCGCTTTACAGCCACCTCATCCCGCAGATACTGATGCGTACCAATTAAGAATGCAGATTCATATTCTTTATCCTCCAAAAGACGGTATACCAGTTCTGTTACCACACCACCGCTTACACCGTTGCTGCGTCTCTGCTCATCAAGGGAATATGCAGTATATACATTGCGGTAACTGCCAAACCAGAAGGAAGATTCTTCTGTGTCATTTACAAATCTTGTATAATCAAATCCTTTTCCAGGACATACCTGATAGCATTTTCCACATTCAATGCAGCTGTTTTTATCAATTGCCGGGAGTCTCATTCCCTTTTCTTTATGAAACTCAATACAATCCTTAGGACAGACCGCTTTACATATGCCACAGGAAATACATAAATTATTGCACACTGTGCTCTCAATCGTATTCATTCTAATAACCTTTACACCTTATAATTCTATCGTTTTTCACACAACTTAAGCCTTTTCAACAACCTGTAATATCCCATCGTGCACACATTCCGAATTAAGGATTACGACCTGTGCTTCTTAATATCCATCCACCAGGAAAGCTCAATTTTGGCCTTGTGAAATAATGTTACCGGATTCAACAGACCAATATCAAAATACCGCACCCCATTCTTGTGATACAGCTTCATGATTGCAAATAATTTTTTAATTCCCCAATGCTCAATAAAGACATCCACAAGCTTTCCGAGAGCCAGACGGTCAATATGTGCATAACGGAATTCTTTCTTTGACAAGTGCTCTCTTAAGAAAACATACCGGTTGACCAGAATATCGATTCTTGTGTCAAACCGCTTCTCATCCTTCTTTGCCGTCAAGGTCTTTCCCCCTCTTGTCACACAGTAAATCGTCTGGTCGGAGACTGCCACCTTCTGGCTGTAAAAGGCACACTTTGTCATACACATAATATCATTGGATACCATCACCTCATCAAATTGTATCGCATTCTCCTTCATCACGGAAGCACGAATCAGCTTTGACCATGGTGTACAGAAACCATATTTCATTTCCGTAAGTGTTTTTAAGCCCGGTTTTTGCATATAATTTTCCACCAGTTCCATATACATGACATGTCTGGAGGATGGTTCACCAGTCCGAATATCCATGCTTGTAGGCGGAAAATAAACCATATCCGCTTCGGAATCCAAATAAGGCTCCACCTTTCCATAAAAATCTTCTAAAAAGAAATCGTCTGCATCTGCAAATAAAATCCATTTTCCCTTTACATGCTTTAACGCCACATTTCTGCTGGTTCCCGCTCCCTTTATGCCTGTATCATTCCTATAAAACTCTACATTTGTATGGTTTTCCATATATTGTTTTAATTCGGTCAAATCCACCTTGCTATTATCATCTACGACCAAAATCTCCACATCATCCCGCAATGGAATGCTGTCTATTAGCTTCATCAAAGAATCCGGTGTATTGTAATGTGGAACAATAATTGATATCTGAATCTCGTTCATTTTCTCCTCCAGCATTCTTAAATGGCTGTACTATTCCTTCTTTTCATTATCATAATCTATTTTGCGGACATGATACTGGATATCCTCTAAAATCTTCCGGTTTGCCGCAATAATATCCGCCTGCAGACCTATAATAATCGTCATGGTTCCCATCATCAGCAGGGTAGACGCCAGAATTAAGGACTGAACATGTCCACCGGCACTGCCACTAAAGAAGAATACCAGATACCGTATTCCCAGTATGAAACCTATCAGAAACAACGCAGCACCGATTCCCCCAAAGAACCGCAGCGGCTTGTACATCATAAAGGAACGTACAATGGTTACCATAGATTTTTTAATATATCCAAACATACTGCTAAACAGTCTGGAAGCCCGGAGCTCTGCATTTGTACGGATTGGCACAGAAGTCATTGCCATTTTCTCATGCCCTGCCTGAACAATAGTCTCTAAGGTATACGTATATTCATTTACCACATTTAAACGCATCGCCACCTCCCGGCTGTATGCACGAAAGCCGCTTGGTGCATCAGGAATATCTGATTTGGAAGCCACTCTTACCGTCCAGCTGCCAATATGCTGTAATTTCTTCTTAAGCGGTGAAAAATGCTCTGTATCATCAATTGGGCGTTCCCCAATTACAATATCTGCCTTTCCCTCTAAAATCGGTCTCACAAGCTTTGCAATATCTTCTCCGCAGTACTGGTTGTCTGCATCGGTATTTACGATAATATCCGCACCTTCCCGAAGGCAGGCATCTAATCCGGCCATAAATCCCTTTGCCAGACCTTTATTCTGCTTGAAATTCACAACATAATGGACACCCCATTTTTTTGCAACCTCTACAGTGTTATCAATGCTTCCGTCATTAATAATCAAATATTCAATCTCATCAATGCCATCAATCTGCTTTGGTAAATCATTCAAAGCAATCTCAAGTGTTTCTGCCTCATTCAGGCAAGGTATTTGGATAATCAGCTTCATTTTTTTCTCCTTTATATTATTGTACATTTGGAACACGCTTTTTCATCGCAAAAAATCTAATGGTTATTATATCTTTTTTTACCATATTGTCAATCAAGTGTTCTGTCCTGAAACCTTCTATCTTTCTATGATTATTCTTCCAAAAATAATGCTTCCTACTCCTGGTATCGTTCATACTGTCCCTTCAGGTAAGTATTTATTTCTGCATTCCAGCCTCCAATCCATTCATTATTATCCAACTGATAAATATATTCCGGCTGGTAAAAGAGCAGCTTCTCCACTTCACTGGACAACAGTACTGCATTTTCATTAGCCTGGACAGATTCTAAGTCATATATAATCTCCTTATCATAACAAGACACCAGTACAGCTTTACGGTATGTTTCGCTTCCAAGACAATAAACATCCAGCTCATCAAACTCTTCATTATCTTCTAATAGTTCATATGTTGCATTACACGAATTATACCGTCTTTCTGCGGCTGGTTCACATTGTAACTTTTCCACTCTCCAGGTCAAAACTGCTGAAAACATGATTACAACCGCACAGAATGCTGTAAATTGCCGTCTTCTATACAAAAACAACAAAACAATCGTAAATATGATTAACAGGCTCAATGCAATAAAAATAACATTCTTTGAAAATCTTGTCTGCTTACTATATCGCGCAAACGGAAGGAACAGATAAAGTGACGCATTCTCTTTCATACTATTCCCTTTCAATGCCGGGTAAGAATAAAATACAAAGGTGAAAATAATCATTGCATTTAATACAAACGACCAAATTGTAATCCATTTAAACCTGAGCGACCTATTATTTTTAAGAAAAGCAAGCCCCATTAAAAGAAAGGGACCTAAAAATGGTGCAAAATATCTGCTATACAAAAGAAACCTTATTTTCCCATTAGAAGCACCAAACAGGGAAATGCATGCTACCATACCCCAAAGCGATACAAACGAAAAAATAGCTAATATGAAGGTTTTTTCACACTCTTCTCCCCCTTTTATTTTCTTAAAGTTCTTGCAGAGATAATAAAGAAAAACAGCAGATATCACCGTAAACAGACCTCCCGTTTCAATAGAAACCGTTCCGGCAAGTGAAAAGAACTGTAATATTAATCGTTTTATTCCCTCTAATGATGTTAATGTTGCATATTGCCACGTTCCTGTCGCCATATGTTCCACCGAATTTGGCATAACAACTGTTCCATCTTTCAGGTATAAGTTCGTCTGAACATAATTTAATAGAATTTTTTCTAAATAAAAGAAGATTCCAAACACAGCACCAAATGATACCGGTTGCACAAGCCACTTTTTATATATAAGCAAATACAGCAGAACAAGAAGTCCAAGTGATACAAACAAAATCAGGCAGCGGCTATGAACAAGATATGCATAAGCAGTCACCATACCTAATATTGCAGATAACAGTACACGTTTTCTGCCAGTGGATTGGGATAACTCTAATAAAAGATATATAGTCAACCATGTAATAAGCGCCAAAGGCAGTTCATTATATATAAAACCTTTAAAAAATAAGACAATCGAATTACAAGAGCAAACCAATGTTATTACTATGCTATTCATACGATTTGTTTTTAAATATTTTCTTGCAATATGATAGATCAGCAAAACCATTGCCCCAAAAAACAGGACATTTACAAATAGCATTGCACGATAAATAACAACCGGATTCGTGAATATCTTATATATCGGTGCTAAAAGCATTGTATAACCAAAATTATAAAATTTATGAAGAGACATATAATTGCTCCAGTCATATCCGGCAAAAAAGGCTGCACCTGAAATAGAGTATATTTCATCTGCAACAAATGGTAATTTTCTATAAAAAATTCCACCTCCCTGCGTCAGCAAAACCAGTAAGAATAAACCACACATAATTTTCCCATCACTCAGTGCCT
>ULOF01000930.1_pt1 | contig 21240 bp, 16 predicted proteins | sample 1952371 | NCBI WGS metagenome assembly ULOF01 (sample SAMEA4835597, study PRJEB28245) | human gut metagenome | biome: gut microbiome; material: fecal sample | place: Denmark | collected 2008 | reverse complement strand
ATGAAACTTCAGACAAGTCATCAGGCTGAATATTAATGATACAGCACATTACGATTTTAAGCATATTTCCATTCGTGCGAACATCAAAAATTCACACCCGCACCCCCAATTCTGAGATGAACCGCCCGCCCAAATGGTGTTCATAACCTGAAGGCTGGCATCTTGCGCAAAGCCAGAGCTAATTTTGTGACTTTGGAAGAAAATTAGAAAATCTTGGTGTGCCTGTCTACACATAGTGATGTTCTGCCACGGATGGCAGAACAAGGCTTCACGAGTCAAGGATGGCTCGTTGTTGCCGGTCACGTCACTCCGAGAAAATCTAAACCAGGCATACCTAGACTTTTCTTATTTTCGTACAACGGAACCAAAATTAACTCCGGCTTTGCGCAAAATGCCATTCACAGACCTACGACACACCATTTGGACGGGCGAAGCATGTCAACCACAAGCCAAAATTTGGTGTGAAATCCATGAAACGAAAAAAAGAGAAAGCGGCAAGCCTTTCACAACTTACCGCTTTCTCTTATTTTACAACCTGCTGCACGCTGGCTTTTTCCACCAGCCTTCCCTCAACAATGGTAATTCCCTGTTTATAACGTTCCCCGCTGACTTTCTTTAACAGCACATGTATTGCTTTATTTGCCATTTCACGGATATCCACCTCATAAGTTGTGATCTCGACATCACACAGTCCCGGAAAAAGATAGTTATCAAATCCAACCACTGAAAAATCTTCCGGAACGCGATACCCCTGCTCTTCTAACTGATTGATGACCATGCTTGCCGTGAGATCGGAGTTGCACACAAATGCCGTCGGCATATCTTTCATCTGATCCGGATGAATATCAACCTCTACCACACCACATTCCATATCACGATCCTGTATGATCCACTCCTGTGGCACTTCAATACCATGTTCTAACATGGATTTCCGGTAACCGAAATAACGGTCTGTGATACTTGCTGTAAACAACAGAGTTCCGACATACGCAATTTTTTCATGACCATGCTCGATCAGATAATTCGTCAGCATGTAAGTACCATAGTAACTGTTAGAGATCACCGCATCACTCATCTGGTGTTCATCATAAAAATCAAGATACACGATCGGAATCTGTGTATTCTGTCTCAACGCACCCAGATATGCTGTCTTTAACCGCCCGATCACTATCAGACCATCTACTTTACGTTCCAGCACGATTTTAGGCAGATTCGCCTCGGCTTCATCTTCTAATGAAACAACCTCAAGCATCGTGAAACATTCTTTCTGAACGGCCCTTGTTGCAACACTCTGGTACATTCTCCAGTAAAAGGATGCATACTCTCCTAAGTATTTTTCCGATACCAGCACCCCGATATTATAACTTTTTACTGACTTTTCTTTTTTTACGGCAGATGGCTGCTTGTATCCAAGTTCATCTGCCAGTTGTTTGATTTTTTCCCGCATAGCCTCGCTGACACCTTTTTGTCCGGAAAGTGCTTTTGAGACCGTGACCGTACTGACACCAAGCTGCTCTGCAATATCTGCCAGCTTTACTGCTTTTGCCATAACCGTCCCCTTCTTATTTAATTTCTATTATTTATTTCTTTTCCACAAAATGTAAAAGTTTTGACTGGAAGTCTCCCCACGGATTCTGGATCAAAATACCGGCATACATTAACGTATCTCCCGCATATACAGTATCTTCGCCTTCCAGACAGTAATTCTTCCGCGGATCGAGTCCTTTTAATGTGATTCTTCTGCTCTTATAATTCGGACGGTTGATCACCTGCACAAATGTAACCAGTGCTTCTGATTTATCTTTTGAAACCACCTCGTAACAGTCAAAATAATGATTTTCCTGATAGGAGGCGATCCTGTAATAATCGCCGCTTCTTACCAGATCATTGTATTTATGATACATGGCAACCTGTTTCGGGATCATCTGTCTGTCTTCTTCCGGAATCTTTGTGATATCCAGCTCATAACCGAAAGTTCCTGCAAGCGCTACATGACCTCTTGTCTCAAACGGTGTAACACGTCCCACCGTATGATTCGGACAGTCTGAAACGTGCGCTCCCATCGTCGATAACGGATAGATCATCGCCGTACTTTCCTGAATCTTTAAGCGTTCTACTGCATCCGTATCATCCGAGCACCAGATCTGTGGACTGTAATAAAGCATACCCGGATCAAAACGTGCCCCACCGCCGGAACAGTTTTCCAGTAAAAGATGTGGGAACTCTGTTACCAGACGCTCCTGCATCTCATACACTGCCAGCACATAACGGTGATAAAGTTCACCCTGTCGGTCTGCAGGAAGTCCATAACTTCCGATATCAGATAGCTGACGGTTCATATCCCATTTGACATACTCGATATTGGCACTGCGCAAAATGGATGCCACACACCCATATGCATAATCGCGCACTTCTTTTCTGGTAAGATCAAGCACATACTGGTTTCTGCAAAGAGAACCAACCCTTCCCGGGATCTGGATCGCCCAATCCGGATGTGCCTCGTAAAGTTTTGAATCCGGTGAGATCATTTCCGGCTCAAACCAGATACCAAATTTTAAGCCAAACTTATTTACTTCATCTACCAGATGTTTTAAGCCGCCGTTTAACTTTTCTTCGTTGACGTACCAGTCGCCTAAGCTCGTGGAATCGTCATTGCGGTGTCCAAACCAGCCATCATCCATGACTAACATTTCGATCCCAAGCTCGGATGCTTTTTTTGCAATGGAAAGTAATTTTTCCGTGTTAAAATCAAAATAAGTTGCTTCCCAGTTGTTGATCAGAATCGGACGTTTCTTATCCTTATATTCACTGCGGATCAGGTGGTTCCGGTAAAGTTCATGGAACTGGTGTGTCATGCCGTCATATCCGGTGTCACTGTAAACCAGCACAACTTCCGGTGTCTGGAAACTGTCACCTTTTTCTAACTTCCAGCAGAAGTTCTCCGGATGGATTCCCATGCCGACACGGACGGTATCAAACTGTCCCAACTCGACCTGTCCAATAAAGTTGCCGGAGTATACAAAATGCATGCCATACACTTCGCCCTGTGACTGGTCGGCATTTCCTGCCGCAAGTGCCATAAACGGATGCTCCTGATGGGAGGACTCACCTCTTACGGATTCCACACCCATAAATCCTTTTTTTACTTTGCGGTGTTCTAACATACGCTCTCTCGCCCAGGAACCGTGCATCGTAAGCAGTGTAAAATCACGGTTATCCATATCCATGGAGAAAGACAGTGCCTTTGTCAGATATAACATCTCGCCGTCATTTTCGATCTGCACGCTTCTTGTGATGACATCCACATCCGAAAATGCCGTATAGAGCAATGTTACTTTCAATCCGAGTACCGGATCCTCACAGAAAAGCTCTAATGTCTCGCAGGCATTCTCGTCCCCAAATGTTGCAGGGAGACCGGCAAGTCCCGGTTTTCCTGCATAGATTTTATGTGAAACATAAAACAGTGACACTGCGGTGTGTCCGCCTGCCGTTCTTACTGAGATACTGCTTCTTCTGTAATCTCCGAGTCCGTTTCCGGCATATTCCATCGGAAATGTATCGTAAAAAGAAACACGCTCCCTGTTATTTTCCGAAGGCACAAACGGCCCTTCCCCTGTACGGAGCAGGTACGCAATGTTTGCATCTCTTAATTTCTTACCATAATAAACATGACCGACAAAGTTTTCTTTATCCACGATACCGATCACATAACTGGAGGCTGGCGTATCCAGCTTGAAAATACGTTCTTTTTCAAAATATGTGATTGCCACGCTGTATTTCCTCCTGTTATTTCAGTAAGTCTTCTTTTAATCCGGCAAGTTTCTTTTCTGCATCTTCTAACGAACTGCCTTTTACACCAAAGTAATATTTGATCTTCGGCTCTGTTCCGGACGGACGCATACAGCACCATGCATTGTCAGAAAGTTCATAGTAAAGTACGTTAGATTCCGGCAGACCTGTCTTTGTCACTTCTCCGGTCACAGTATCTTTTCTGGTATCTTCTTTATAGTCGCGCACTGCAAGCACATCAAATCCGCCAAGTGTTTTCGGAGGATTTTTTCTGGAATTGCTCATCAACTCCTGGATCTGTGCAGCTCCGTCGATTCCCTTTAATGTCTTTGTCTCAAGTCCCTCTCTGTAATAGCCGTATTTCTCATACATGGCAAGCATCTCATCCCATAAGGTCATGTTGTTCTTCTTGCACCAGGAAGCAACCTCACATAACATCATGACTGCAACACAGGCATCCTTATCCCTTGCGTAAGTACCTGCAAGGCATCCGTAGCTTTCCTCTAAACCAAACACATAATCGTAAGTATTCTGCTGCTCGAAAAATTTGATCTGCTCTCCGATATATTTAAATCCGGTTAAAACTTCGATCAGTTTTACACCGTAAGCTTTTGCGATCGCTTTTGCCATATCGGTTGTAACGATTGTCTCAACCAGTGCAGGATTCTTCGGCATAGTTCCCATGGCTGTTTTTTCTCTTAAAATGTATTCCGCGATCAGCATACCTGACATATTTCCGGTAAATGTCACATACTCGCCACTCTTCGTATCTTTGCAGTATACGCCAAGACGGTCTGCATCCGGGTCAGTTGCAAGAACGATGTCCGCATCCACTTCTTTTGCAAGTTTTAATGCAAGTTCAAATGCTTTTGGTGACTCCGGGTTCGGGTATGCAACGGTCGGGAAATTACCATCCGGTTTTTCCTGCTCCGGCACTACATATACATGCTCAAAACCAAGCTCTTTTAACACGCGGCGCACCGGAAGATTTCCAGTTCCGTGAAGCGGTGTGTATACAATCCTGATATCTTTTGCCATCTCTTTGATGATCTCCGGATGAATGGACTGTTTTTTCAGTTCTTCCATATAACGGTCATCGATCTCTTTACCGATCACGTTGTAAAGCCCTGCTGCAACCGCCTCTTCTTTTGCCATGGTCTTTACCTGATCGAAGGAAGTTACTTTTGCAACTTCCGCTAAAATATTTTTGTCGTGAGGCGGTGTGATCTGTGCACCATCTTCCCAGTATACTTTGTATCCGTTGTATTCTCTCGGGTTATGGCTTGCTGTAATTACAATACCGGAAATACATCCTAACTCGCGGACTGCAAAAGATAACTCCGGTGTCGGACGAAGGCTGTCAAATACATATGCCTTAATGCCGTTTGCATTTAAGCAGAGTGCTGCCTCCTCGGTAAATTCCGGGGACATAATTCTGGAGTCATGTGCGATTGCAACACCCTTTTCCTGTCCATTCTGGGAAATGATGTAATTTGCAAGTCCCTGTGTTGCCTGACGTACGGTATAAATATTCATACGGTTGGTTCCGGCCCCGATCACGCCTCTTAAACCACCGGTACCAAATTCTAACTGTCTGTAAAAACGATCCTCGATCTCTGCCTGATCCCCCTCGATCTTCTTTAACTCAGCCTTTGTATCTGCATCAAAATATGGATCTGTGCACCACTGTTTGTAAGTTTCCATGTAATTGCTCATTCTTCTTCTCCTTTACTTTTCTGCGATTCATTTTTTATTATATTTTGGATTATAACCTTTTTTTAAGTTATTGTAAACTAATTTTAACCTTTTGACTATTTTTATTTAAAAATCAGCTTTTGACATCAACATCATTTATTAAAAATATCATAATATTTTTTGACGACTTTTTCTGCGGGCTTTGCATAAATTTCATAGTCCATACGGGTCTTTGCACTCCGCTCCTGATAAAGCTTTGCATCCCAGGACCAGAGTGCCATACCTCCTACCCAGTCTCTTTTACTGCAGGCATTAAACATATCTTCGTACCATTCTGCCTGACCCTTTGGATCCGCATCACCTCTTACACACCAGTCATTTGGCACCTCTTTGGAACCTTTTACCGACATACATCCTGTTTCCGCAAAGAAAAACGGTTTTTGAAATCTGTTTACCACGGTTTCAATACGATCCAGCTGATTTTCCCAGTCCCCATATGGATAGTAACCACTCGAAGAAATCACATCCACAGCATCCCACCAGTTTACCCGGTGTTCCTGATACTTATCTGTATTATAGGAAAGCAGTCCATGATAGACCTGTCTGATATCCGAGAGCAGTTTGCGCCATTCTGCTTCACGGTGCTCACTCATCACCATCTCGCAGCCGGCAATAAACATTTCACAGTCATGCTGTTCTGCAATTTTCGCATAGTGAAGCTGAAATGCCGTATAGGATGCAAACCAGTTTCCCCATTTCGGTTCACACGGAACATCCTCATCAAAAAAATTAATATGCGCCCGCCAGGTCCCGTTTTTACAGTTTACGGTCGGTTTTAATGCCACACGAAGCCCTGTTTCCTTTGCATATTTGATCATTTCGATCAGCTCGTCATCTTCCATCGTCGCCTTTGATGTGAAGCAGATCTCCTCCGACTGCGGTGTCTCCTGTAACCCTCCAGGCACAAATATCACGAAATTTGCGCCGGTCCTCTCCTTCATCATGGCAAGGCTCTCCTTTGCCCCCGGTTTAAAAAAAGTCCCGGCACACGCAAACGGTGCAAAAGTCACCCCACAGATATATTCCATATTTTTTCCTCCCTTTTCTCAATGCACTCTTAAAAATATAACATTTATTTTACTGATTCTGCCATTAATATAGCATTCGTCATATATATCTGCTATAATTTTTCAAGTTAAAAATTGCATAAATCTATTTTTATGGAGCCGCCTATGAAATCTTTATTTGAATATACCGACAAACTGAACAAACCTTACGAATGTTTCTTTTTAGATATGAAGAAAGAATGGCTGCCCGTGCAGCCACACTGGCATTATTTTATGGAAATCCTGTATGTAACAAGGGGCACCGCCCTGATGTATCAGAATGAACAAAGTTATATTGTGACGGAAGGTGACCTGATCGTCTTTCTCCCCTCCGTCGTTCATTCTGTCCATGCAGTGTCCGATGCCCCTCTGCAGTATTATGTTTTAAAATTTGACCTAAGCCAGCTGGATTCTTCCGCTTCACTTACCGGTGGAAGCTGGAATTACAGTGCACTGTTTAACAATGCCATAAATAACGAGCAGGCTGATATTTATTTCCCGGAGGAGGTACTTCATTTTCTTCCGGTGCAGTCCTTATTTGATGACTGTGTCCGCGAAATGCAAAATATGCAGTATGGGTATCAGATGATCCTGCAGTCGAAAGTCAGAGAACTTCTGACCTGGATGCTCCGCATCTGGCGCAACAATGGTTTTGATACCGACTGTTATTTTACCCCGCTTGCGAAGGAAAATACGATCTATACCATCACAGAATACATTGACCGTCACGCCTGCGAAAACATCCGTGTAGAAGATATTGCCGCACTCTGTCATATGAGTTATTCACATTTCGCTAAAAATTTCCGTGAAATCTATGGGCAGTCCTGTAAAAAATACATTGAATTTATCCGGCTGTGCAAAGTAGAAGATATGCTTCTTTTTACAAACTTTGATCTAAATTATATCAGTCAGGAGACGGGATACGCCGACTGCAGTCACCTGATCCGGTCATTTAAAGAAAAATATGGTGTTTCCCCGCATCAATACCGCAGGCAGCATTCCTCACCCAGACAGAATCACTGATTCATAATGGATTCAAGTGTACTGGTATCACTTAAAACCGGCATGAGAAACATGATTGCAGTAATCATTAGTGCAGCGATCACCAGTCCGATAATTGAAGTGATCAATGCAGCGGTTGCTGTACCGTTCTGCTGTGGTTTTATCTTTTTCGAACAGATTGCACCAAGCAGACCGACCAGACCAAATCCTGCTCCATATCCCACAAACCCTGTCACAATGCCAAGGATTCCAAGAACTAATGATACCGTCGCAATATTTTCTCCCTCACGCTCTGACGGGATGATAATCTCACCTTCTCTCATTTCCACAATCTCGTCTAACTTGCTTCTCCGCAGTAATACGATACATGGAACCAAAAACAGCGGAACTGTCACTACAAGATTTAACACAGAAAGGCTGCCGATCATGTCCGTCATATCACCATTTCCAAAGATACCACTCGCCATTAATCCGCCAAAATCAACAAGTGCATGAATAATGATACAAATCCATAAATTTCCGCTGCGCAGATAGATTGCTGCAAACAGCACACCGAGCAATGTTGCCTGCAGTGCCTGGATCAATGCGCTGGATAATGGCACACCGGAAAGTACATTCGGGATATGTGCCGCACCAAAGATCACGCTGGATAAAATAATGGCTGCAAGCACTCCCCGTCTTGTGTTTGAAAAACGGTCCGCAAAAAGGTTTAACACGATTCCACGCATGATCACTTCCTCGTTCATGCCGACCAAAAACATGGTCAGTATGTAAATCATGATCCCACCGGCAGAACGCACTCCGTCTGAACCGGAAACACTCTGCAAAAATAACTGTGCAACTGCCACATACACGCAGTAGCCAACCATAAAACCACCGATATAAAATCCTCTTAAAAATCCCACACCGGTTTTCTTAAGCGACTGCTGATATCCCATAAGAAACAGCATACCGATTGCATAGATTGCTACACCGATCTCGGCGATCAGCTGTAACGTGTAACTGTCTGTAATGGATGTCAGATGTGCCACTACTCCTCCAACCAGGTTCATCAGCACCAGAAAAAGCGCCGTAATTACAATGCCAATGACAATCACAGCCGCCTTTGGCAATCCCAAAATTTTGTTTTTCATACTATTCCTCCTATACTATTTTTCACTGATATTTCCCGCTGCATCTACCGAAGCATTGTCCGAGATACTCTCCATATAAGAAAACAACCCCGGTGCCGCATTCGCATCCATCTGTTTTGTCTGCCCGTCCGATGCATAGACCGGAATCAGCGCATAAGAAACTGTTCCATCTTCTATCACTGTAACTTTCACAGCTGCGGATCTGTCAATATTCTGTCCGAAAATAAAATTACCCAGACTGTAAAACACGGGTTTTCCGTCAATATATTCGATTCCTTCCAGACAATGTGTGTGCGCTCCGACAACCAGATCTGCACCTGCATCCATGCACTGTTTTGCCAGTTCACGCTGCACGGCATTCGGCTGTTCGCTGTACTCTGTCCCCCAGTGTGGAAATACCGTCACAAAATCACAGGTCTGTTTTGCTTCTTTGATCACTTCGATCAGTGCTGTGGCATCATAACAGGTAAACATTCCCGGCGCAGCACTCTCGATCTTCCAATCAGCAGACGGTACCACGCGCGATACAGCGATAAATCCATATTTTTTTCCATTTACTTCCATAATCTGCACCTCTTTTGCACGCTCCACCGAATCTCCGGCACCACCGTACAGGATTCCTGCTCCGTCTAATGCACTGAAAGTGTCTGACAGCGCCGCTCTTCCATAATCTAAGGTGTGATTGTTTGCAAGTGATACAATATCCACACCCATTTCATTTAACGCCCTTACATAGGAAGGACTGCACCGGAATGTGAACTGCTTGTCTGCCATCGGTTCCCCGCGGTCACTAAATGGAAACTCGTTGTTTACCATCAGGATATCGGCTGCCTTTAACTGTTCTAACAGTTCCGGTGAGACGACACGCTCGATCCCGCCGGCATCATAGGCTGCCTTGAAAGCATTTGCAAAAAGAACATCACCTGTCAGGATGATGGTTGTATCGCCGGAGTCTTTTTGATTATCCTTGTTTGCTGTTTCATCTGATGCACTCCCAGTTCCAGCTGCTGTGGCTGCATCATCTGATATGCTTCCATTTTCACCTGCTGTGGCTGCATTCTCTGATATGCTTCCGTCTTCACCTGCCGTTTCTGCACCATCCGTCGATATTCCACTTCCATCCGCTGTGGTTTCCCCATCCAGAGTGGCTTCCGCGTCAGACATCTCCGCCTGCTCCTCTTTTGCCGTCGCCCCCGGCGCAGACGCCGGTTTTGCCTGGCCGCCGGTTAAAATTGCCGCTGCGATCACGCCCGCCACAGTCAGTATGGAAAGTACATAAAGTACGATTCTGATTGTTTTATTCATAGATCCCCCATTTTTGCATTGTTTTGTTTTTCTTTGGTCTGAGAAACACTACAAAAATGACGCCGATGTACAACGATTGTACGCCGACGTCATTTTTATCATAATGATTTGCACCTTAATTGTCAACTGACACAGGATCTTAGTCTACTCAAAATCCACTTCAATACTTCCCATGCCACAGTCAAGTTCCATATTTTTCTCTGCCCCTTCATTTTTGACTTCTTTATCTCCGCTGATGTTTGAGTAAGTTTCACCATCCACATCAATCGAACCAAGTCCGCAGGAAAGTTTGTAGTTATACTCCTTTTCCTCGCCGTTTAAATCGAGTGTCATGCTTCCCATGCCGCAGTCTGCTTTCAGGTTCCCCTCAACACTTCCCTCCATGGAAAAATTGCCAACCCCACAGTCTAACGCAACATCACCATAAACTACACCGTCTGTAATCTCCACATTTCCAACGCCTACGGATACATCCATCTTTCCGTATACCTGAAACTGCTCTGCTTCAAAATTACCGGCCCCGACTTTTAGAATCAGATTGTTGCAGCTGACATTAAAATCTTTCCAGCTCATGTCTGCAGCACCGATATCAAAATTCAGCTCATCAAAAGAACTTCCCTTGGGCAGATACAAGATGATCTGCGGTGATTTTTTATAATAATGTTTTTTTGCATCATATTTAATTTTTAGTGTGTCTCCATCCAATTTACAGGAATAATATTTCTCTTTGCCGCGCTTTAAGACGACACGTATCTTCGTGCTGTCATCCGGTTCTTTGACTGTAATTTCTGCTGCGTCAATATCCAGCTTGATATTTCGAATGGAAGAGACATCAAAGCTGCTGTCTGCTCCACCTGCAGGTACCTCAGTAGAAAACTCCGTATCACCGATATCTGTTATCATATCATCGTCATCACTATCATCGTCATCGCTATCATCGTCATCTTCATCAAAATCATCCATATCATCATCTTCTTCGTCATCTCCATCAGCACTGCTATAATAAAGTCCCACCGGACCAATATGCCAGTTTCCATACCGGAGTTCTCCATTCTTTGCCATACGCCATACAGAAGCCCCCATCGCAGTACTGACACCGCAGAAGATCAGTCCTGCACCAAGCAATGACACTGCAATGATTAACATAATTTTTGTAAATTTTTTCATGCTGCCACCCCACTTTCTTTCTTCTTTTCAAACGGTTTTTTACACAAACCGATGATTCCCCTGACTGCCCATGGAAGGAATACGCCAGACACCCACACGACCAGAAGTACTGCAAGGATTCCAAGTCCCAATACCAAAAGTCCTGCTCCGGTCAGTCCAAGTCCGACAGCCACTCCACCGGTAAATAAAGTGCTGCATCCAAAACCAATCAAAAGGAAACCTGCAAACACAAGTGATGCCATCACTGCAACCACTGCAACCGCAATGCCAAACAAAGTCGCAACAACCGCAAGAAGAAGTGATGCCACGACTAAAAGCAATGTCAGCCAGAACGGTGATGTAAGAACTACCAATACGATTGCCGCTGCACTCCATCCACCTTTCTTTTCTTTTGGCACCTCTTCGCTTTTCACAAACATATCATCGTTCTTATTCCACTCCGGATTTTGATCCGCCGGCATGCCATAAGATCCATTCTCTTTTTCCATGCCAAGATTCTTTTTGATGCTCTGGGCAACCTTCTCCGGTGACTCAAGCTCCGCTATCACAGATTCTTCATTTTCTTCGCCCGCATCTTCAAAATAACTGCGGTAAAACGCAAGCGCATCCGCTTTTTCTTCTTCTGATATTCCATCCAGAAGCTGTTCTAACTGTTTTAAAAATTCTTCTCTTTTCATAACCTCTAAAGCTCCTCTCCTGAAAATAATGCTGATATTTTCATGGAATAATCTTCCCATTCTCTCCGGTATTCAACTAACTTATCCTGCCCCGGTTCCGTGATCTTATAATAACGCCTGTTCCTGCCTCCGCACTCTCTGTCATATACCTCAAGGCATCCGTCTTTCTGCAGTCTCCTGAGCACCGGATACAAAGTGGACTCTGATACATCAATGGCTTTTCGTACATCCTGTGTGATCTTATAGCCATAGGTGCCTTCCTCCTCTTTCGACACAACAGCTAACACGATCGCGTCTAAGAGAGCGGCTCCTGTATTAAATACCATACGCTCATCTCCTTTTCTTTATAATATTCTATCTGTTTTAATATTATTTTCTTATTAATACTATATTTCGTATAATATAATTTGTCAACATTTATTTTATGGAAAATATTATTAAAGAATTCTAAAGATTACAAGATATTGAGATTTCATTGAATTTATATGAAACAAATAAAGCAATAAAAATACCGGCCTCCAATCGTTAGATTTTTAGGTCTAACTTTTGGGGTCGGTACACTTTTCGATATCATATCTCTTTTTTCATATACAAAAAATTATAACTGCCTTACTATTTCGCACCAAACAGATACACGCCGCGCTCTGTCACACGGATCTCCGGTATTACCGTAAGTGCCATAAAGGAAAGCGTGATAAATGGATCGATGTCCTCGGAAATGCCAAGTTTCTTTGCTTTCTCCAACATGTCCGCCACTTTTTCCGTGATCTCATCACAGGATTTTTCGCTCATCAGACCGCAGATTGGAAGCGGAAGCACATCCACGACTTTTCCACCGGAAGCGATAACATATCCGCCCTGATTTTCTTCCACACCTTTGATTGCTGCAAGGATATCCTCATCATTATCGCCCGCAACGATCAGGTTATGGGAATCATGTGCAACGGAAGTCGCCACTGCGCCGCCTTTGACGCCAAACCCTTTCAGCGGCGCAACACCGATCTCCCCTGTCTTTCCATGACGCTCTACCACGCAGATCTTGTTGTATACACCATCCGATTTGAAATATCCGTTTTCTGTCGGCACTTCCTCCATCAGATGCGTGGTCACGATCTGGTGCGGGTTCATCTGTATCACATCCGTTTTTCCATCACAGGAAAGCCTGATTTTCTCTTTGGTGACCTCTCCCACATGAACGGTATGAAGCAGCTCATCCGGAACCGGAACGGAATAATCTTTCGCATAATCTTCCTCTGTCAGAATACGTCCGTCCTTCATGACATCAAGCGGTCTGACCTGCTCTAAATCATCTAAAAATACGATGTCTGCACGGTAACCCGCACCGATCGCACCATAATTTTTCAATCCATAAAACTCTGCCGCCTGATAACTTCCCATCTTATAGGCTTTTGCAACCGGCACGCCAAGTGCAATCGCCTTGCGGATGCAGGTACTGATATGTCCCTCTTTGCGGATCTCCTCCACATGCTTGTCATCCGTACAGAAAGCACAGCGGTCTAAGCATACACCTGCATCTAACATTGTTTTGATCAGTGTCTCTAAATTCTTTGCACCACTTCCCTCGCGCACATAGATATGCAGTCCGGCACGGAGTTTATCTAGCACTTCCTCAGCGGTAGAACACTCATGATCGTTTTCCACACCGGCAAGACGGTATGCCTGCACTTCTTTTCCTCGGATTCCAGGCGCATGCCCATCAATATGTTTCTTGGCAAACAGCTCTAACTTGTCTGCCATTCTCTTTTCACCCTCACAGCACTCCATAAAACGCATGGTCTCACCGAGTCCAAGTACTCTTGCATTATCCACATATTTCATCATGTCAGAGGCAAGAAATTCACCACAGCCGTTTGTCTCCACATCCGTTGCAGGAACTGCGGAAGGCACCATAAAAAATACGTTTACCAGAAGTTTTGCAGCACATTTTAAGAAATAGTCCATTCCTTTTGTTCCGCTGACATTCACGATCTCGTGCGGATCGGCAATGATCGTCGTTGTTCCCGCCTTCGCAAGGACTTTGGCAAGTTCTCCCGGTGCTGCCATACAGGATTCAATATGCATATGCGCATCGATAAAGCCCGGCACCAGATATTTCCCGGTACAGTCGATTTCTTCTTTTCCCTCGTATTCACCTACGCCTACGATCGTGTCCCCGCAGATCGCAACATCCGCTTTTAACACTTCCTCCGTAAAGACATTCAGCACATTTCCGTTTTTCAATACGAGATCTGCTTTTTCACGTCCATTTGCACAGTCTAACTTTCTTTTTCTCTCTAACATACGCTTCCTCTTTTCGTTATATATTTATTATGAAAATAACTTTTTAAAGAAATCTCCCACAGAAGAAATGATCGATTTAAAAAATCCACCGACAGCCGCTGCTATACCGCTATTTGAACTTCCATCTCCGTTTTTAAACGAATTGTACAAAGACTCCGCATAATCCACAAGTCCGTTTAAATCAATTCCGAGTGAATTGATCTTCTTGATCAGATCTATGATCTGCTGACGCTCATCATCCGATAACGTCACACCATATTTTTCACACGCCTCATCGATTGCACCGTTGATCCCGGCATCATCCGTCAGGTCATCTTTTGCAATCAGAGCCTTGATATATGCGATAAATTCTTCTACTTCTGCATCTGAAACACCTTTTAGGGAATCTTCTAACTGTCCGGTCAGCACAAGTTCATTGAGCGCCGTATCAACTACCGAATCACTGATCTCTTTTCCTGTCATCTCCTGATATGCTTTTAACACACCTACCAGTGCTGCCGTCCCGGAAATCGGAGTCGGCCCTGCCACAATAATATCGGCATCGGTTACCCCTGCGGTAGTCAGTGCATTTTTATACATACCCACGGTACAGTAATTGATGTTTGTCGTGGAAATATTTAATCCGCTTCCCTTATCCCTCTGCACGATCACAACGGAAGATAACGATCTTGATCCGATCTGTGAAGATGAAATATAGGAATCCAGATACTGGTGTTCCTCTGCATTTGTCACATAGACCACATCATAATTTGACAGATTTGCCGCATCAATGCCCATAATAGAAAGAATCGTCGCTCTTTGAGAATCATTAAGATCTGCTCCAAGCGCAAGGTACGGTTTATCACTTGCCTTGATTGTGACATTATCGCTGTCCTCGTTTTGCACAATCGTTCCGTTGATATCCTGTGACGCCTGGTCTGATGTCGCATTTCCATCCTGCTGTGGCGTCTGATCCGACGATATATTTCCATCCTGCTGTGCATCAGAATTGTTTGTCTGAGCCGAATCATCCAAATACTGAATGGAACCTTCCAGATCGTCACTATCTGCATTCTGCGCAGAATCCTCTGCCGAAGTTTCTGCTGCATTCTGCACATCATCTGTCTGATCTGCCGTCGCTGCAACTGCCCCTGCCTGTGCTGCCTGCACACCCACACCGGAGGAAACAGGCATCGCTGCTGCAAGTATCACACATAATATTTTAACTACTTTTTTGTTTCTCATAATAATCCTCACTAACACTGTCCATCCCTGCTTTATATTTTATGCAGGTAAATCTATCTTATATTTTATATCTGTGCAATTCTGACACTCATCCATGCACAGATATCCGCATAAACCTGATCGCGGTCTGTCTCATTTAATATCTCATGACGGTCTGTCTCATACAAACGGTAAGTCAGATCATCCACACCCGCATCTTTGTACATATGATAAACTTTTTTTACCCCTTCACCGAGGTCACCAACCGGGTCATCTGCCCCGGAAACCATGAAAACCGGCAGATCTTTCGGCACTTTTTTTATATTATCCATCTGATTGTCAAAATATACCGCTTCCATCAGCCCATAGTACCCGTTTAATGTAAACAGAAACGTGCAGCGTGGATCACTGTAATATTTTTTGACATGCTCCACATCCTTTGTCAGCCAGCTGTTGGTATAATCTTTTCCATAAAGGTCAAATTTGTGGTATGGCTTGCTGTAGGAAAGTTTCTGCACCAGTTTACTTCTGTAATTCCAGCCACGGAAAAAGGCTAAAAATTTACACAGCGTCATACCAAATTTCATGGTGCCATCCGGCACACACCCAGTTCCCATAATGACCGCTCCACTTAAATTTTCACCATGCAGACACAGATATTTTCGCAGCATATAAGAACCCATGCTGTGTCCCATCATAAAATACGGTATCCCCGGATTCTCTCCCTGAACTGTTGTTCGCAGGCTATGCATATCCGCAACAAGCGTATCACTCGGATTTTCTGCAAAATATCCCAACTCTGTTTCATCTTTTACCGAAGCGCCATGCCCTAAATGATCGTGGCCAACAACCATAAATCCGCGCTCTGTCAGGTACTCTGCGAACTCATGATATCTTTCAATATATTCGATCATGCCGTGCGTGATCTGTAAAATTGCCTTATACTTTCCATCCTCCGGCATCCATTTTACCGCATGGATCTTTGTCGTTCCATTCGCAGATAAATACGTCATCTGTTCTTCTTTTGCCATATAAGTTCTTCCCTCATTTCTATACTGCTCTTTACTATACCGCTGACTGTTTTGCATGCAGATATTTCATTACAGATTTCTTACTCCATATTCAAAAGTGCTTTACATCCATTATAGATCTTTTCCAATTCATCCTCAGCAGATTTTTTTGCATTGATTTCTTCACGCAGTGCTGTAACCTGCACTTTTGCCTCATCCCCGAGTTTTAAGAAATCCTCCCCGGCCTGTTTTATAAAATCCGCAGCCGATACTGCGTTGCCGGACATGTGCTCCCTTAAGGAAGTCTGTCCATTTTCATATATGGAAAGTTTCTGTGCACTGTCACTGTACAGTTTCATTACCATCGATGTAATACCCGCCTGCATTTCATTGATCTGTGCAGTCTGTTCTTTGATTTCTTTTTGCGCCTCTTCCATCGCGTCGATCTGTTCTGATAATGCCTTTAGTCTTTCTTCATACCGCTGTGCCACATTTTTGATCTCCTCCGCAGCATGAAGGAATTTTTCTCCATTCTCTCCCATTCTTGCTGCTTCGATTGCCGCATTCAATGCAAGCACTCCCATATTTTTTGCATCATCTTCCAGTTCAGCTGTCACATTTCCAAGACCATCCTGCTCTTTCGAAGCACGGTAAAGACTTTCTTCTAACTGTGCACACGGTTCTTTTAACGACTTGTGCTGTTCAAAAACTTCTTTGATCTTTTCATTCTGCTCTGCCACCTGTCCAATAAAAATGGAATGATTTGCCTCAAAAGATTCCACAGCATTATGTACTTCAACGAATGTACTGTACAGTTCTTTTCCTGTTCTGCAGCTCTCTTCTGCCAGTTCACCCACACATTCTAACTTTTCCTCAAGAATTTCTATATTTTCTTCCATCTGGACACGGGATGCTGTCATCTGCACAGAATCTTCTTTTAATTCATCACTGTATTCTGCAATCTGTTTCTTGATCGTATAGAGTTCGTCCTGCAGTGCCTTCTCTTTCTTTCCACCAAACATATATGTCCTCCATTTACTGATAATTCTTTATCACAATCTGTATGCTTTCATTTCCCTGATACCTGTTTATCTCGGGATAATATACCACAGACATCCGGATTCCATTTGTCCTGCCAAGGAATGCCTGCTGCACTTCATTTTCCCCATATTTTCTTCCATAATATTCCCGGAATTCCTCCACATCTCCAAAATAAACAGCAGATATGGATTTTCCACGTTCAGTCTTAAGTGTCAGTTTTAATACATTCTGATTTTTCCCGACTACAACCGCACGATCGATTCCAAGATTCTTATCCGCAAACTGAGGTTTTACATTTGCTTTCCCGAATGGTTCTAACAACAACAGTTCATTTACCAGCGGAATGTCCGGATAATCGACGGGCATGGGAATATCTATTTTTATCTTAGGAATAAAATCTTCTTCTGTCAAGCCACAGCAGGCATTTATTTTCTCCCTGAAAATCTCTACATTTGCTTCCGGCAGGGAAAGTCCTGCTGCCATCGGATGACCGCCAAATTTTGTAAATAATTCCTGACATTTGCACAGTTCCTCATACATCGAATATGCCTCGATTGAGCGCCCGGAGCCTTTAACCCCATCCTCACTCTTTGTCAGCACAAAAGTCGGTTTATGACACGCCTCCCGGATTCTTCCTGCAATGATTCCTGCAAGACTTTCATGCACATCCGGCAGATAGACAACCAGGACTTTTTCACCCGTATTTCCCTCTTCCACCTGCTGCATGGCAAGTTCTACGCCCTCTGCAGTCATGTCTTTTCGCTGCGCATTCAGATCGACCAGTTCCGCTGCGATCTCCGATGCTTTTTTTACGTCCTCCTGCAGGAAAAGATTTAAGGCAATTTTCGCTGTCTCTAATCGTCCGCTTGCATTGATGCATGGTCCTAACACAAATCCGAAATGATAGGAACTGATCTGTTCCGGCTCTAATTTATTCTGTAAAATCAATGCGCGCATCCCCGGATTCATGGTCGTATGGATCCGCTTTAATCCTTCCCTTACCAGGATTCTGTTCTCATCCGTCAGATCCATCACATCCCCGACCGTCGCAAATGCCACATTTTCCAAAAAATCGTAGGACTCCTCCACCGCAATGTCACATTTTTCATAGAGGATCTGTATCACTTTCCAGGCAACTGCAGCACCGCAGAGATTTTTATACGGATATGTACACTCCATCTGCTTTGGATTTACAATGGCATCCGCCTCACTTCTTTTATAATGGCGTTCTCCCCTCTCCTCCGTATATGGTATTTCATGATGGTCTGTGACAAGAACTGTCATTCCAAGACTTTTAGCGTGCGCGATCTCGCCTATCGCTGCAATTCCATTATCACAGGTAATGATCGTATCAATTCCCGCCTCATCTGCCTGCTCAATCAGATGATCGTTGATTCCGTAACCATCTTTCATCCGGTCCGGTATCTGAAAATCCACACTGCCACCGCAGCGTGTGATTCCTTTGTACAGAATATAAGTCGACATTACCCCATCAATATCGTAGTCGCCTATGACCCTGATCTTTTTCTGTTCACTGATCTTCTGCACCAATATATCCGTCAACCGGTCCGAATCCAAAAGTAAATGAGGATCGTAAAGTTCCCCAATTCCGCCTTTTAAGTATCTTGCGATTGCCTCATCCCCCATAACCTCACGATTCCGGATCAGCCTTGCCGTAACCGGACTTATCCCAAAACGTTTTGCAATTCCTGCAAAATCAGCGCCTTTATTTATTACAAACCATTTTTCCATATATTACCTCAAGCAATGTCAGCCCGCATGCCGGTGCCGTGTATCCTGCTCTTTCCCTGTTTTTTGCCTCTAAGATCTCTGACACATCCTCCGGAGTTCTTCTTCCATCTCCGATCTCGATCAGTGTACCGGTTAAAATGCGCACCATATTCTGTAAAAATCCATTTCCGGTATAATAGATCTGTATCTCTCCCGGCAGTTCTTTGATCTGTATCAGGGAGATCGTCCGAACCGTGGATTTCTTCATTTTTTTATTGCCGCAGAATGATTTAAAATCATGTGTTCCACACAGGTACTCTGCCGCTTTTCTCATGCGGTTTACATCAAGCGGTTCCGTATAATCATAAACATATCTGCGCTCGAATACCTCCGGTATTTTTCCTGTATGGATCCGGTAAAGATAGGTCTTTTCCACTGCCTGATATCTGCTGTGGAAACGCTCATCCACTCTCTTTACTTCACAGACCGCAATATCTTCCGGAAGGTACTGATTCAGATAAAATAAAATTTTATCCTCATCCCATTCCTCTCTCAGATGAAAATTAGCCGTCTGTCCTTTTGCATGCACGCCTGCATCTGTTCTGCCGGAACCGGTAACCTCCACCTGGTATCCTGCCATTTTGCTCAAAACATCCTGTAACTTTCCCTGTATCGTAAGTTCCGCCGGAAGCACCTGCCACCCGCGGTAACGTGTTCCGTCATATTGTAAGATCATTTTATAATTTGCCATATATCTCTGTTACCTTATATCTGATTTTCGGAAAAAATACTGCCACAGATAGTTTTCCTGCGGCAGTACATCAATTATAATTATTATACCTCTGTTTTCGTTAATTGACAAATCATAAACCACATTTTCCCTTCCATTATTTTATAATTCACACAAACAATTTAAACACACCTTTTGACAGACTGCATCATATAATAGAATGAATGAATCTACGAGGTTTTTCATGTCAGATATTGCCTATACACAAAATAATACCGATCAGGGTGAGTTAAAGATCCAGGTAACGGCAAGAGGAAGTAACCGTCCGATCACAAACGCCCGTGTAGTGATCTCCTATTCCGGTGATCCGGACAGTATCGTTGAGGAGGTGAATACAGATGCATCCGGTATGTCCGAACAAATTACGCTTCCTGCGCCTCCGCTTGAATTCTCAATGGAGCCAGGCGAAGAGCAGCCGTTCTCGCAATATAGTATTCAGGTCGATGCTGAAGGATTCCGCCCGTTTACTGTGTCGGGAATTGAACTGTTTTCGAAGCAGCTGTCGCTTCAGGAAGTACGAATGGATGAGGTGGATGCACCGGGGAACCCGGTAGACACGATCGTGATCCCGGTCAATACCCTCTGGGGCGATTTTCCACCGAAAATCGCAGAGTCCGAGATCAAGCCGATCTCCGAGACCGGGGAGATCGTCCTAAGCAGAGTCGTGGTGCCGGAATATGTCGTGGTACATGACGGTCCGCCAAACGATACGACTGCGCGCGATTATTATGTGCGATACAAGGATTACATCAAAAATGTAGCGTCCAGCGAAATCTATTCCACCTGGCCGGATGCGACGCTGCGCGCAAATATCCTTGCAATCATGTCATTTACATTAAACCGGGTGTACACGGAGTGGTACCGGAACAAAGGCTACAGTTTCACGATCACCTCCTCCACCGCCTACGACCAGAAATTTACCTACGGCAGGAACATTTTCCAGAGCATCTCCGACATCGTGGATGAAATGTTCCAGAACTTTTTATCCCGGCCAAACGTCAGCCAGCCGATCTTAACGCAGTACTGCGACGGGGAACGTGTGACCTGCAGCAACTGGCTGAGTCAGTGGGGCAGCAAATACCTGGGTGACCAGAACTATGAGGCAATCGAAATTCTGCGCTACTATTATGGAAACAACATGTACATCAACACGGCAGAAGAAGTATCCGGCATCCCGGCTTCCTGGCCGAGAGTCGACCTTACGATCGGTTCGACCGGCGAAAAAGTGCGTCAGATCCAGGAGGAACTTGCACGGATTTCAAGATCCTATCCGGCGATTCCGACAGTTAC
>ULOF01047122.1_pt1 | contig 21387 bp, 22 predicted proteins | sample 1952371 | NCBI WGS metagenome assembly ULOF01 (sample SAMEA4835597, study PRJEB28245) | human gut metagenome | biome: gut microbiome; material: fecal sample | place: Denmark | collected 2008 | reverse complement strand
CCCACACCTGCCCCAACAGAAATAACCAGCATAACCACTGCCCGCATTGTAGCACCGGTCATACCTGTCATCATGCCATACAGAAAGATGAAAGCAATTCCGATACCTGCCGATACCAGATACCTGCCTGACAGCTTTCTTAAGAAATGATATAACGTACCTCCAATCATGGCAATATGCAGTCCCGAAATGGCTATCAAATGGGCAATTCCATTTCTCTGATAGAGCTGTTTCATCTCTGCGTCCAAGCCTTCCTTATCTCCCAATACCATCGCCGCTGCAAGGGCTGCATTCCCCTCACCCAAAATAGTATCGTACACCTGAGACAAATGTTTCCGAATTTCATACAAGAACTGCCGCACCGGCAATTTTGGAAACGTCACAGTCTCCACTGCCGCCTCCTGCAGGGCGAGAAATACACCTCTGCCATATTGATAGCGTTGCTCGTCATACCCACCGGGATTTGAAGCCCTTGAAAATTCCCTTACCCTGCCTTTTCCCTGTATCCGGCTTCCCAGCGGCAATATTTCCTGCTCACCGGAAGATACCAGCAGCTTCATATGAAACGGATACTGCCTTTGTGCACTGCTGTCCGTCAGCTCCCTGACCGCCACAATATAACAGGTTTCCCGTCCAGAAGTTTCCAAACCGGTTATTTTTCCGGTAAAGCGTATCTCCGTCCCTGTCTGCTCCATACAATATTCCGCCATGCACCGGGTATTTACCATACAGCCTGCACCCATCACAAAAAACAAAATCCCCAGCCCAAGAATGCTCCGCTTCTCTTTTATGAAACCGGGGCTTTTCTCCTGCAGGCATAAGGCTGTCAATAATACCGTTGCTCCAATTGTACATAAAACCACTACACTTATTGGTAATGCTCTGGTTAACACCTCTCCAAGTATGAACAAGCTTACCCAATAAAGCATTGGTCTTTTCAATTATTCTTCTGTTTCCTCCTGTTCAATCAAATCCAGATTCCGTTCAAAAATGCCGTCAAAAGGCATAGTTTCCCTGTAAAACGGTTGTTTTTCCCCATTCTTTAAAAATTGTACCTTTGAAACCGTTGGAAGCTCCACTAAGGAATTCACAACGGAATACACAATGATATCATTTTTCAGATTATTATTGGTATCATAAAATTCATCACTTAAATCTACATAACAGATTCCATCCTTTACTGACAGATTCTGAATGGTTGTTTTATCGGAAAGCGTAGCCTTATAGCCTTCCCCATCTGGTCCGCTAATCAAGGATTCCACAACAAGCCTGGCCAGAGACGTATTATTGGATATTTCTACTGTTTTGCGGTATTCCTTTAAGGCTTCACCGGATTCGTTTGCAAAATATAACACAATGGTTCCCTTTTGCTTATACCCACTCTCACTGTCAAAAGACATATTAAATGAATCTGCATCAAAGTTTTCGGAAACCGTGGCTGTTTCTTCATTCGCATTGGCAACATCCGTCAGGGAAAGTGTCACAGAATCAACTCCCTCCAGCTGCAATAACGATTTTACAGTACACGCCTTAAAAAACAAAAGAGATTCTGCATCCACGGAATCATATAATACATTAAAAGCAGCTTCCAAACCTCCATGTCTGCTGCCAGGTCTGATTTCAATATAAGTTATACCCTCAGGTATCGGTGTCTGATAATCTGCATTGGCCTCTGCATGCTCTAAATATTCAATCACTTCGTCTGCATTCACCAGTATATCCTCGTTACTTTGCAGAGTATATACCTCCGGCACGATATCAGTTTTGTCTGTATTGACAAAGTAAGCATAAATCTGATTTTCCTCCAGTACCACAGGTGTCTCAGCCTTCGGCTCCTCTGTTCCACATGCCATCAGCAGCCCAGTTAATACGAGAAGAAATAATAAGTATACTTTTTTCATAATGTCACGTCACCTCAGCTCACATATTTGAGCGGAATTCTCACAGTAAATGTCGTTCCCTCACCCGGCTCAGAATAAAGTTTAATGGCTCCCTTATGCATTAAAATCGCATTTCTGGTAATAGCCAGTCCCAAACCGGTTCCTCCTGTTTCCCTGCTCCTTGCCTTATCCACACGGTAAAAGCGCTCAAATACCTGTGCCTGGCAATCCTCCGGAATACCAACACCATTGTCCTGTACCTTGACATAAAAAAACTTGTGGTCGGCATTTAAGGAGACATGTACATTACCGCCATCATTATTATATTTGACCGCATTCTCAATCAGATTGGATAAAGCAAGAGACAATTTCACCTCATCCACTTCTCCAACCACTTCCCGGAAGCTTTCAAATACCACCTCAATATTTCTCTTCGCCGCCAACGGTTTAATTCTCTTTAATAACAGCTCCAGCAACGCATTAATATTTACTGGTTCAATATTGAGCTCTGCTGCCTTTTTATCCATTTTCACAAGGGTCAGCAAATCATTGATTATCTTATTCTCCCGGTCAATCTCCTCCACCATGTCAGACATAAATTCCCGGTACATCTCATTTGGCACATCCTCCTGCATCAACAAAGAGTCCGCCAGCACCTTCATAGATGTAATCGGCGTCTTCAATTCATGAGACACATTTGACACAAATTCCTGTCTGGACTCCTCTAACACCCGCATCTTATCAATCAGAACATTAAAGGAATCCGTCAGCTGTGATAACTCATTCAATCTGCTTCCAATATTCAATTTTTCCAAATGCCCCTCGTTTAAGCCGGATATCTGAGTATTTAATTTTTTAATATCCCATACGCTGATATTACAGATAATAAATGCTGCCATCAATGCCAGCAGGGAAAACAGCACAATTAAAATATCTGCCTGCTGGGCAATGTATGCATTGGTATCCTCTATATCCTTTAGCGAAACCGTTGCAATCATAACACCATTTACTACCTTATCCGCATTCACAATAGGTATCATAATCTCCGCATAATCATTCACCATACGGATATTTTTATCTTTTTCACCGCGCATAACACGCAGCACTTCATCATAAACAATATAATTCCCCTGGTCAATTGTATAGGTATCCTTCACTATCCGGTAATTGGAATCAATAACAAGAATTCTTCCCTCCCATACATTTGCCAGCTGGTCAATCTCCACATTCAGGTTATCCTGCATGGAATCAATGGTAAACTGGTTTACCAGTATCTGATTGCCCATAATACTGCACTGGTTTTGTACCAGCAGAAGCTTTTCCTCCACAGTCTTATCATTGTAAGAGCGCTGCAGCATGATATCAAAAAATACCATAACCACAAAAGCCAGGAGAAAAAAACATAGAAAAATGATAACCTTCAGACTGCGGAATGGATTTGTCTTTTTCTTATTTTCTGAAATAATAACCGACACCCCACTTCGTCTGAATATATTTTGGGTCTCCCGGATTCGACTCAATCTTTTCTCGCAGTCTTCTTACATGGACATCCACGGTACGCCCGTCCCCTAATGCATCACTTCCCCAGATTTCCTTTAAAAGGTCATCTCTGGAATATACTTTATTGGGATGAAAAAGCAGCAAGGTCAGAATATTAAATTCCTTTGCAGTAAGGTTCACATCCTTTCCTGCAATTGTGACACGACGACTCTCCAGCTCAATTGTCATATCACCCTCCACCAAAAGTTTTGGCTTTGGAGCATCCGGAACCTTTTTCTGGTTCCTGCGGATAATTGCCTTAATCCGCGCCTTTACCTCCAAAATATTAAATGGCTTGGTAATATAGTCATCTGCTCCATATTCCAAACCTAATATTTTGTCCATGTCATCCCCTTTGGCAGTCAGCATAATGATTGGAACATCTGAAAATTCACGGATAGCCTGGCATACCTCAAAGCCTGACAGTCCCGGAAGCATAACATCCAGCAAAATAACATCGAATTCGTTATTCTTTGCAAGCTCTACTGCTTCTTCCCCGTCATAGGCTGCGGTAACCTCCATTTCATCCTGCTCTAATGAAAATTTAATCCCCTTTACAATTAACTTCTCATCATCAACAACTAATACTTTCTTCATCCCAGTTCTCCTATCATCTATCCTTCAAATCTCATCTACATTTAATACTCCCTTTTATCTTATTAAATACACCTTCCTTGATTCCCGGAATCTGCATCAGTTCTTCAATGGATTTAAATGCCCCATGCTCCTCCCGGTATTGAATAATGACCTCTGCCTTCGACTCACCAATCCCCGGCAGTGTCATGAAGGCTTCCCGGTCTGCCTGATTAATATCAACCAACCCGTCATCCTCTAAAACCGGTTTTTCGGTCTCTTCCTCCATTCCCGGAACATACAGGGTCTGTCCATCCGTCATATGCTCTGCCTGATTCAGCGCCTCCGGACATCCTTCTGCCGTCACTCCTCCTGCCAGCTCTAATGCATCACAAATCCTTGCATCCGCCGACAACTGGTATACGCCTGGTTTTTCTACATGACCACATACATATACATAAATCCTATCCTGTGCAGCAGCCGTCCCTTGATTCTGGTTTTCCAAATCTGACAAAGCGCCTTCCGTACCGGATGCAGCTGCTCCTGCAGTCTGCCCCTCCGAAAGATTTTTCCCCTTATCGGATGCAGTCATGACAGCTTCCCTCTGTCCGCACCCTGTCAAAAAGCTCAGTCCGAGCAAAATAACCAACCATATGTATTTGTTCATTTTTACACTCCTTTTCCTTTCAAAACCGTTACCCAATTTACAAAGCGGAGTGCAATTTATAAAATGAAATAAAATAAGATACACTTTCATAATACATAAAATATGAACAATTTACAACTGTTTTTTTATCTATATTGCATTCAAAAAAGGACAATTATTACAAAATCAGACCTGTCTGCCGCCACCAGCGGCAAACAGGTCTGATTTGAGTTAGTCCGGGAGTTCTATGCTTCCCACTTAAAGACGATTAGTCCGGCAATCGCAATTACAATTCCGATGAGCTTCGATACGGAAAAGGCAGCCTTTTCCACACCAAACCAGCCAAACAGCTCTATCAGATAGCCCACTAACACCTGGGTTATCACAATTGCGAGAATTGCCTGTGCCGGTCCTAAAGAAGCCATGCTCTTGATTACCGTAAATGTGATAAATGCACCAATGACTCCTCCTAACAGCATGTATTTGTGATTCACTTTAAACAAATCTCCAACAGGCACCTTTCCCTGCTCCGTAAACAAAAAGAAGCCTGCACATACAACAAAAGCAGTCAGCTGGACAAAGCTGTTTGTCAGCCACGGACCCGTTTCCTTCGTTACTCCTGTGTTAAATACTCCCTGAATACTCATCAATGCGCCTGAAATGCAGGCAATCAAAAAGCCCCACATACATATTCCCTCCTGGTTATACCATAATACATGAAGCATGGCGTACCATTTTCTGGCATGCTCCACCTGATTCTTAGAATAGTATGCGTGACTTTCTTATGTTTTTATTCATTATCCTTTATAAAACCTTTATTTAATCTTCTGTTCCATTGTATTCTGAAGCCAATCCAGCTGTTCCTTCGCATCCTTTCCATCCCATATGGCATCAAAGGCAATTCCGCTTTCCGTCAGATAATCGCCTAAAACCATGACCTTTGGAATTGGTTTTGAATTCAGATACTGGGCATAAATCACCTTCTGCATGGCATCAAAGCTTTCATTCTGATTGATAACCGGCAGTTTTCCATTACCGGAATACTGGTCCTTGGCACATCCATAGCTCAGATAGAAGGCAAACATATTTCCCAGAGCAGTATCCTTTCCATATGGATTGATAAATGCTCCATAAGTAGTGGAAAATGTGGTGGAGGAAAGCTCCTCCGTCAGGCTTGGAACATAGGATACCTGGTAATTGGTAACATCCTTATCCTCTTCGCCCTTCTGTTCTGTACTCTGCATTTCGTAGAGGGTTGGCAGGATATCAGATTTACACAGACCCAATACTAAGGTGCCATCCTTAATACGGTTCATTACCGTATCATGGGATATATTACTCTTATCCATCCACAGATAGGCGCTCAACGACTGAAAATATTCCATGGCTGCAATGGATTTCTCATCATTTACCTTAAACTCCGATGCAGAATCTCCCTTTTCGCCAAACAGATTGGCATAGGATGCAATAAACATACTGTTGATATATGGGTCTGCCACATCCCACCGGAATACCGCCTTTGTGGAACCGGTATCCTCATATGCATCCAGAAAGGTCAGGATATCGTCAATGGATGCCGGTGCGTTTTCCAGCAGATTTGCATCATATACCAGACAATAGGTGTCAAAATACACCGGATACCCATACTGTCTGTCCTGATATGTGACTGCGTCCTTTGCCACTGCCGGATAATTTTCTTTCCAAAAAGCTTCATCCAGCCACATATTTTCTTCCGCCATTCCGCTGTTTCTGGCAAGCTCTAGCTGGTCATTTCCCATCAGGTAGACATCCGGTCCGTTTCCCTTCTGGTTTGCCTGGTTCATATCGTCAAAAAAGCTGACTCCGTCATAATAGACCAGATTCACCTTAACGGAATACTCCTTTTCAAATTTTTCTGCCTCGGCCTCCAGCCATGCCTTATCCTCATTCCCGGTATACCAGCAGGTCAGATTATCCTCCGCCGCGCTCTGCTTCCACTGTTCCATCAATCCCTTGTAGCTTACCGGCTTTGTGTCAGTTTCATTATTCTGCTGTTCCGATGAGCCGCAGCCTGCCAGCAAACCGGCTATCCATATGCAGATTAGCAAAAAGGCAATTGTTCTTTTTCTCATATTTATCTCCTCCGTTTAAAACAACGGCTCCTTTAAAATGGCAGTTCCGATACCTTTTTCTGTAAAGAATTCCAGCAGCAGGCAGTGCTCTACCCGTCCATCCAGCACATGGACTCTTGACACACCGTTTTCAATAGCATCAATACAGTTGGTAAGCTTTGGCAGCATTCCGCCTCCCACAACTCCTTTTTCAATAAAGGCTTTTGCCTCATTAATATCCATCTCGGAAATCAGTGTATCCCGGTCATTAGGATCCACAAATACGCCTTCAATATCTGTGAGAAATACTAATTTTTCAGCAGAAATGGCTTTTGCCACTGCGCAGGCCGCATCGTCCGCATTGATATTATAGCTCTCAAAATCCTCCGAGGAGCCGATTGGCGCAATAACCGGTATAAAATCATTTTCGATTAATGTATCCAAAACCTTGCCATTTACAGCCTTAACCTCTCCTACATATCCGATGTCCTTTCCTCCCGGAAATCTCTTGGTCACCGTCATAAGTCCCGCATCTTTACCGCTGATTCCCACTGCATTAAGCCCTAACTTCTGCATCATCTGTACCAGTCCCTTATTCACCTTGGAAAGTACCATTTCTGCAATCTCCATGGTCTCAGAATCCGTCACCCGCAGTCCGTTAATAAATTCCGGCTCTTTTCCGATTTTTTCTACCCATTTGCTGATTTCCTTTCCACCGCCATGTACAATAATCGGTTTTAGACCAATCAGCTTTAACAACGCCACATCCTTAATGACATTATACTTTAAATCCTCATCCAGCATAGCGCTTCCACCATATTTTACCACAATCTTTTTTCCATTGAATTTCTGTATATATGGCAGCGCCTCGATTAGAGTCTGTGCCTTTGCAATTACCTGGTCCATATTACTATTATTCTTGTTAATCATTTTCTTATCCTTTCTCAACCCTTAAAATTTAGGAAATCCTTATCTGTTGCAGTTCTCTGAAGGTTAGCCCTGTCGCTGCCTCCTACGGAAACATCGGCGGCTGCTCTAATCCCATGGTCTCCGGCAGTCCAAATAACAGATTCATATTCTGAACCGCCTGTCCTGCTGCCCCTTTCACCAGATTGTCCAGTGCACCTATCACAATGATGCGCTTTGTTCTCTCATCAAGCTTAAAGTTGATATCCACATAATTACTGCCTTCCACCCATCTGGTTTCCGGTGGGACATCTTTATCCAACACCCTTATAAAATTTTCTTTTCCATAATATTTATCATAAACTGCCTTTAAGGTTTCATATGTATAATCCTTCGTCAGGTTACCATAGGCCGTCACCAGAATTCCTCTGTTCATAGGTACTAAATGTGGGGTAAAATTGAGCACGATTTCCTTTCCACATGCATAGCCCAGCTGCTCTTCAATCTCTGGTGTATGCCGGTGTGTCGTAACCCCGTATGCTTTAATATTCTCATTGACCTCACAATACAAATTGTTAATCTTTGCTCCCCTGCCTGCGCCAGAGGTTCCTGATTTTGCATCAATTATAATACTGTCCGGGTCAATCACCCCTTCTTTTACCAGCGGATACAAGGATAAAATGGAACAAGTGGTATAACACCCCGGATTTGCCACCAGACGTTTTCCCTTAATCTGCTCCCTATTAATTTCACACAGCCCATATACTGCTTCTTTAATATATTCAGGCGATTTGTGTTCTATTCCATACCATTTTTCATAGACTGCAACATCCTTAATACGGAAATCTGCACTTAAGTCTACAATCTTAACCTTAGACAAAATCTCCTCATTCACCAGAGAAGCACATAATCCCTGCGGCGTGGCAGTAAAAATAACATCCGCCTTATCAGCAAGCATTTCCATATTGTCATCTAAACATTTTGCATCTACAATTTCAAACATATTGCCAAATACCTGATAGTACTGCTTGTCAATATAGCTTCTAGAGCCATACCATACAATCTCTGCCTCCTTATGTCCCAATAATAATCTCACCAATTCCTGTCCTGCATAACCTGTAGAACCGATAATACCTGCCCTTATCATATTGTTATCCTTTCTTCCTAATCCTTCAAATCACGGTTAAAACCCGGATTCCTATTATAGCACTCTTTTATTTCCATGTATAGTAAGAGAATCCTGAAATATTTCCGTTTATGCCGTTTCATAATTATACATTCATAATGAATATTATGCAAGTACTTTCTACATCCAATAATTTTTTCTCTGAAAAAGGGTTGCATAATATTCACTTTGGTTGTATATTAGTCAATAGATATTTTGAAGGAGGACTTTTTACAATGAAAGAAAAAGTAATTTTAGCTTATTCCGGCGGACTTGACACAACTGCCATTATCCCTTGGCTAAAGGAGAATTATGATTATGAAGTAATCTGTGTATGTATTGACGTTGGACAGGAAAGCGAATTGGAGGGTCTGGAGGAAAGAGCAATCTCCTGTGGCGCTTCCAAATGTTATGTATTAGATGTAGTAGATGAATTCTGTGATGATTATATCGTTCCTACCGTTCAGGCAGGTGCCGTATATGAGAATAAATATCTGTTAGGTACTTCCATGGCAAGACCATTAATCGGTAAGGTTTTAGTAGATATCGCACACAAAGAAGGCGCTACTGCCATCTGCCACGGTGCTACTGGAAAAGGAAATGACCAGGTTCGTTTTGAGCTTGCCATCAAGGCATTTGGTCCAGAGCTTAAGATTATTGCAGCATGGAGACAGGATGAATGGACCATGAATTCCCGTGAGGAGGAGATTGCATACTGCAAACAGCATGGCATTAATCTTCCATTCTCAGCAGATTCTTCCTACAGCCGTGACCGCAACTTATGGCACATCAGCCATGAAGGTCTTGAGCTGGAGGACCCTGCAAATGAGCCAAATTACGAGCATTTACTGGTTCTTGGTACATACCCGGAAAAGGCACCAGATGAGGCTGAATATGTTACGCTTACATTTGAAAAAGGGATTCCAAAATCCGTAAATGGCAAGGAAATGAAGGTTTCCGACATCATCCGTGAATTGAACCGTTTAGGCGGCAAGCATGGTATCGGTATTGTAGATATCGTAGAGAACCGTGTTGTCGGTATGAAATCCCGCGGTGTATATGAAACTCCGGGTGGAACCATCCTTATGGAAGCACATACCCAGTTAGAGGAGTTGATTCTCGACCGTGAGACATTAGCATTCAAGAAGACCATCGGCGACAAATTCGCTGACGTAGTATATGAGGGTAAATGGTGGTCACCACTCCGTGAGGCATTACAGGCATTTGTAGAATCTACCCAGGAGCGCGTAACCGGTGAGGTAAAATTAAAGCTTTACAAGGGCAATATCATCAAAGCCGGCACAACCTCTCCATATTCTCTGTATTCAGAATCTCTGGCAAGCTTCACCACCGGTGATTTATATGACCACAAGGATGCAGAGGGCTTCATCAATCTGTTTGGACTCTCCACAAAGGTTCGTGCAATGCTTGACGCAGAACGCAAATAAATTATAAAAACTGCAAACAATATATTATACTCAAAAATGGTTCACTGGACCATTTTTGAGTATGCTTGGCAACAAAAGAATCGTGCGCAAGTCTGAACGACCTGCGCACGATTGTTTTATTTTCCATCATATATGAGAAGAGAATCCACATTATAGTTACAAAGCTTTTCTCTGCCCTTCAGACCTGCCAGTTCCATAACAAACTGGATTTTCACAACCTCCCCACCAAGACTTTCTATCATCTGGATAATCGCCTCAATGGTTCCACCCGTTGCCACAAGGTCATCTATTATAACAACCTTATCTCCCGGTTTAATAGCATCCTTGTGCATCTCAATAATGGCAGTTCCATATTCCAGCGCGTATTCCTTCTGAATCGTCTCACACGGCAGCTTTCCCTTTTTACGGACGGGAACAAAACCCTTTCCCAGTGTGTATGCAACCGGCATTCCGAAAATAAATCCCCTGGACTCCGGTCCTATGACAATATCAAAATCTACATCCTTAAGGCTATCTATCATTCCATCAATTGACTTTTTAAGCCCCTCTGGATTCTGGATAATAGAAGTAATATCACGAAAAATAATTCCTTCCTCCGGAAAATCCGGAATACTTCTTACATACTGGTCAATTCCACATCTGTCCTGCATTTTATCGCCTCCTGCTTTGCATTTATCTTTCGTCAGCTTTAGAATAGCACACCTTGATTTCTCATGCAAGGACTTCATTCGCATTTATTGTATGATTCTTACCGCAATCAGCACACTGAACATAACACTGCAAATAGCTATGATGATTCCTGCCGGAATGGTCCATCTGGATTTGCGGATGCCGATACTCATAAAGTAAACGGAAATTGTATAAAATAAGGTTTCTGTACAGCTTAACAGAATCGATGCGGTCATACCAATATAAGAATCTGTCCCAAACTCTTTAAAGATATCAAACAAAAGCCCATTTGCCCCGGATGCAGAAAACATTTTTACAATACTAAGAGGAATGATTTCAACCGGAATATGGAAAATGGCAGCCAGTGGCTCTAATAATTTACTAATCAAATCCAGTGTGCCCGAAGTCCTTAAAACCCCCACCGCCACAAGCAGTCCCACAATGGTAGGGGCAATTTCCACAATAATCCGAAACCCCTTTTTTCCACCCTCAATAAAATCCTCAAATACAGGTTTCTTATTAAAAATACCATATCCTACAATATAAAAAATAATCAGTGGAATCATAAATACAGAAAGAAAGTTCAGAATTTTAACCATATAGCTACCCCCTTATCCCCTGCCACCCTTAACCGGTAATTTACACATTAATTTGCAAATAATAAAGGCCAGTCCCGTAGTAAATGCAGTTGCCAGCAATGCCGGACCAACAACTGCCACAGGATTGGCACTTCCATACTGGCTTCGGTATGCAATCATGTTAATGGGAATTAACTGCAGTGAAGAGATATTGAGCAGCAAAAAAGTACACATCTCATCACTGGCAGTCCTTAAATCCCCTCCCCGTTCCTCCTCTAACTGCCTTAATGCCTTCATTGCCTGGATTCCCGTAGGTGTACATGCCCAGCCAAGCCCTAAACAATTGGCAATAAAATTAGCGGATATATAGGATGCTGCACTATGGTTAAGGGGAAGCCTTGGAAATAAAAGCTTTAATAACGGCTTCATTTTATTGGTCATTTTCTCAACCAGACCGGAATTTTGCGCAATAAAAAGCATTCCATTCCACATACTGACAACGCCTGCCATGACAAATAATAATTCCACCGCTTCCTTTGATGATGCAATTACTCCCTCGCATACCGCTCCCAGATTCCCTTGAAATGCCGCAACAACAATTCCCACTAAAATCATTCCCGCCCATAGATAATTCAGCATATAATTCCTCTCGAATAGTGATTCATTGAAAGTATACGGGAAAATCCATAAAAATAGAACTAACTCTTCTTTATGAAATGTATCTGAAATGTTTTTTGGATACTGCTTAATATCCCCTGCCAGGCAGCCACAATACACATACAAAACAGGAAATAACCTGCCCTGTACCATTTTTCCCCGGTGATGTTTAAAATCCAAACCAGCGGCGAACCGTGGGAAGGCTTGTTTAAAAACCAAAAATTTGTCCCCAGTATGTTATTCATCCAGTGAAGCAGAATAAACCCAGCAATTCCAAACATAACAGGCATCCAGAAATCTTTCCATTTTGGAACTATCTTTTCCGCCACAATGAGCCAGATTCCAAATACCACGATTAACCCGTGGGAAAAAAATGCGTGAATATGCATATAGTTAAAAAACGGATAGACCTCCCAATTTGGGAAAAGCAATGCCCCGACAGCTCCCGGAACGCAGAGCAGGACATAAATGACACCCCAAAAGCGGTTTTCTGTCCAGATATAGAGTACTGCAATCCAAAGCGCCATACTGCACAGATGAAATGGCAGAAAACCACTGTCAAAATGTCCCGTCAAAATAAGAGCCGTATCCCGGTAAACTGCAATCACAGGAAACAGGATACCTATAATCCGGTTTACCCTTTTCTGTTTTTCTGCCCCCTGCTCTACATACCAGCCTCCGCTTATAACGGTAAATATCAGTATTCCCAGAAGCCACAGCACATGACACATCCCAAATAGTTCAAATCCGCTTCCGGCAGGCAGCTCTGTTTCAAATACAAAGAAATCCTTCATAACTTCTGTTCTCCCATGGTACTGTCAAAAGGATAACAGCATCCGGATTCTGCTTTTCACCAAAGTATCTGTCCCACTGGCATCATAGTCTACGCTAATATACTGTGTGTCCGGAAGCTTTCTGCGGATGGCAGGATACAGACCTCTTCCACATACATGGCTCGGCATACATCCAAAGGGCTGTCCGCAGATAATCCGATTATATCCATTCAGGGCATGATTCGCAAACTCTGCCCCAATCAGCCAGCCGTCTCCAATGGAGCACTGGTAAGTGACATATCCCGCTGCCTTTTCCTTAAACACATCATAGGCATCCATACAATAAAAGCCCTGCTCCTTAAGCGCATTTACCATATGCTTCTGCAGCTTTAAAAAGTACTGGAACACCTTGTGTTCTGCCTCCACGGCAATTCCTTTTTTTGATATTCCACCCTCTGATAGCAGATGGGTATCCATATAATAGAGTGCATACCATGTAATACCATTTATATAATATTCACAGTTTTGCCCCTTTAAATATTCCTCTAAGTTCCAGTTTCCCAGATGGCAGTATTTAATATACAGTTCTCCCACAACCCCAATCTTCAATACCTGTTTTTCTATCCGGGAAATCTGCTTAAAATCCATTATAATTTCCGAAAACCTTTTCTTTATATCCTTGCCGGACAGTCTTTTCCCCTGTTTTAAGTCCTCTGCCAATATCATAAGCCACTTATCATATCGTTTCCTTGTCTCTCCGGCATTGGCTTCATACGGTTCTGTCTGATTTGAAAGAATCATCAATAAATCGCCGTAATAGGCAGCTGCCGCCGCCCGGATTAACATATCCGGTGTAATAGGCAGACTATGCTTTTTTTCCAGTCCTGTCACATTTAAGGATATCACTGGCACCATGGGAAATCCAGCATCATCCAGCGCTTTCCGAAGCATGGGAATATAATTGGAGCCTCTGCATGCATCCCCCGCCTGGGGCTCTAAAACAACTGTGCGGTTTACATCATATTTCCCGCTTTGCAGGGTCTTTAAAAGCTGTCCTACAATCAAAATGCCCGGATAACATAAATCGTTATGGGCATACTTTAATCCAAGACTGGTAATCCCCTCTGTCTCTTCCATAATGACCGGACGGTATTTTCTGGAATAAAAGGCATACTTTAATAAAGGAAAATGGGCATCCAGCATTGCCGGTATCAAAAGAGTATATTTTTCATTGTGTTTTTCCTCTTTAATCCGATACATAAAGGTACTCCCTTCTTGCAATAAAACAATTTACAAATCCTTTTTCTATATTGCATTATACCCTGTTTTACCTGATTCCAAACATATACCCTTTTACTGCACTACATCCGAAAGCGCAATCCGGATTTACACTCCAATACCGCCTCTGTTATCCTGCATGGCGTCTCGCCATCCATATGAAACCACTGGGGCTGCTCCACACTTATGCTAATTCTTCTACACATATGTTCCGTGATACTCTGGAAAATAAAATGCTTCTTCACATATACCAGCATTACTGCAAGCAGCAGCTTCCATTTCGGCATATCCTTTACCAGACAGACCGCAAGCAAGCCATCCTCCGGGTCCGCCTGGGGACAAAATGGTACGCCGCCCCCTTCTTTTTCATGAATCATGCCTACCACAAAAAACAGACCGGGAACCGGAAACTTTTCTCCTTCATCCATACAGATAACTGCTGCCACCGTTTTTCTTGTAAAAATCTGTTTCACTCCAATTGCCACATAGACAAGCTTTCCAAGATGAACCTTATTCAATATCTTCTTTAATCTGCTCCTGCTTACCTCCTCACAGATATCCGCATCATATCCCACACCACTGCTGATGATAAATCTTCTCGTCTGCTGCTGTCCAGCCTCACCTTCCTCTGCCTTATATGTAATCTCTCCGTAATCGAGAATCCTCTCTTTTTTATGATGTAAAATTCCATCCAAAGCCCGTCTCGTATTCTTACCAATTCCCATATTTCTGGCAAAATCATTTCCTGAGCCTGTGCGGATACAGGAAAGAACCGTGTGCTCAAAGGACTGAATGCCGTTTAATACCGCATTCAAGGTACCGTCTCCGCCAAGAACCACCAGATGACAGTCCTGTATTTCCCGGGTTGCCGCCGCTTCATCTACATTATGTAAACCTTCTGGTTCTTCCTGTGACAATTCGCTTTGTGTCAGCCCTGCAACAAGCTGCGTTACTTCCCCTGCGTTTTGCAGGATATGTGTCTCATATACAATTTTTTCCTCTTTTAAAACGGCTTCCACCCTGTTCCAGATACGCAGCCCCTTTCCAGAAGAAGAAGCGGGATTAATAATAAAATGGTACATCGTTTTTCTCCCCTGTATTAATATAATTCCATTATACCCGATTCTTCCTCTGCTGCATAGAAGCTAAAATATAAAAAACTCTATAACGTAAAAACTTTATTTATGCATTTTCTTCCTCTATCCTGAATATAAATTTCATTTTTGTCTTTATCTCTCCTGTTACATTCTGATACCGGTACACACTAAGCATAATTCCCAGCAATATATAAGTTGTAAGCATTCCGGCACCTCCGTAGGTAATAAACGGACAATAAATCGCACTTGGCAAAAAACCGGTATTACATAATACATAAAATATAAACTGTACCAGCAATACAATCCCACATCCGGTTCCCATAATCATCCCAAGCTGATTCTTTTGCAATATGGAAAGCTGCAATCCCCGCCAGAACAACAGCATAATCAGTCCTACAACCACAATTGCCGCCAATATGCCATAATAAGAGGAAATATAGGCAAGGGTATAATCATTTCCGCCAGGGAGCTTATCTGCTGTCCATTCTCCGGAATCCATAAGCCGGTTCATTCCCAGCCATCGGTTATTAGTCAGAAAATTCCATGTAAACCTGCCATATTGATAATCGCTTTCCACCTGAAATGGATGCAGCCAGAACTGAATCCTTGCCTGCATATAGGAATTTCCAAATAATGCAATAAGACTTATCCATGCCATTGGAGCTATGATTGTAACAATTCCCATAATGCATAATATAAGTTTCCGTGATACCCGAAACCAATTTTTATAGACTGCCACTGCTAAAGCTCCTCCAAAGGACAATCCAATTATTATCATCATTGGAAAATTCACAGACAACAGAAGCACTAAAAATACCGGCAATGCCCAGAGTACCCCTTTTACAAGCGCCCGGTATCCCTCCCCTCTGTAGCTGTAAAGGACTGCACCATAAAGGGGCACAAATAGCGGTAAAAAACTGGACAGATTATACTGTCCATAAAAAGGAATATCCATCCAGATATTATGCATGAACCCCACACCGTTTACCAGCAGACTAAGTATGCTGATACCTGTCAATACAAGATAAATCATCTTACCCCATTTTCCAATTCTGCTGTAATCCAGCACGCAAATTCCAATCATTACCGCAATACCGGCTGCAATACAAATAACCGCTTTTGCCGGAGAGGGCATAAAACTGTTCTGCTCAAAATGTATGCTTAGCAGATACTGAACCAGCAAGCCTATTCCACTTAAAAATATTATCAGAATAATCATGTCCCATGCCATCTGCGGCTTATGAATCCGGTCAAGCTCAATTCCCGTTTCCACCGGGTCTCCCATCTGCCGGACTGCCTCTTCTTCCGCTGTCTCCTCATCCATTCCATCTGCCATATAAGCGCATTTCTGGTCTTCTATATGACTGCGGATTTCTTCCTCTACCATCCCTCTTGCCTTTTTACAGCGGAGCTGTTCCATCAGTATTTCCAAATATTCCTGCTGTTTCATACCATTCCCCCCAGACTATCGAAAAATATATCTGCTGACAGGTTGTCCCCACCATGTTGTATCTGCTGCCCTATATTTAAAATATTGGCAACCGCTTCAGAATACGTTTTCCACTCCTGCCTTTTCTCCTTTAGTACCTTATGCCCCTCCTTTGTAATCCTATAGTATTTCCTTACTTTACCTCCCACCTCTTTCTCATATACAGTAAGAAGCTTCTTCTGTTCCAGGCTATGCAGCAACGGATATAAGGTTCCCGCCTTTAACTCAAAAACATTCTTGGAACGCGCTTGTAGTGTTTCAATCATCTCATAGCCGTACATATCTTTTTCCGCCAGTAACTTTAACAATAACATTGTAGTGCTTCCAGATACCAGACTTTTGTCAACCGCCATCCTGATTACCTCCTTGACTTTTTTTATTATATAGATTATCTATATATCCTCATATTATATCGACTATCTATACATGTCAAGAAAATACTCTCTTTTTTATTTTTTCTTAAGAAATTTATCACTTTTCCCAATTGCTCCTATGCTGCTAAATCCTTTCGCTGGTACTTTATCCATGCCGCCACAATTGCTGCAACGGTAATCCCTGCTCCAACCCCCAGCATAGCACCGTCTATCTTTCCGCTGGTAAAAATATCTGCACCATTGGAATAATAAAAGGGAGTAATATATTTAAGGTTCTCAATTGCCGGTATAATACGGCACATCATATCCATGGCAAACATAAGAATCGCCATTCCAAGCCCGGCTCCCATCAGATTCTTTTTGGTAAATGCAGATATAGCAAAACCAATCGTTCCAATTTCAATCTGCATAAAAACCTGGGCAAAATGGTAAACTGCCATCTCTTTTCCGCTGATGTCCTCCTTCATCAGAATAAAACCGAGCAGATACATTGCCACACAAACCATGTTAAATATTACAATATTGCTTATCACTGCCATATATTTCTGAAACAGGATTTTTCCCCTTGAGACAGGAAGAACATTTAAAAATTCTGAAGTATGCCCAGCTTCCTCCTTTGACAGAACCCCGGTTCCAAGAATTGCTGCAAACATAGCCCCGCCCAGGCCATGCATCATGGCAATCTCTGTGGCATAAAAACCCGTCAAGGTTGCAAGGCTCATTTTATCCATACCAAGTGCAACAGACATGGAACCCATATTGGAATAGATATCTGCAACCTCCTGTATGGAATCTTCAAGGCTTGTATACAGTAAAATACAGCCAAAGCACAATAAACCCACACATAGAGTCCAAATAATAAGGCTTTTTAGATTCATTTTCATTTCATGCTTATACAGTGTCATTTTGCATCCTCCTGCTTATAATAGTGCATAAATATTTCCTCCAGCTCCGGTTCCTCAATTACGATATCCTCGATATCATGGCCTGCAAAACCAGCGAATAATTCATTTAAATTTCCTTTATAAACAAATTCCTGTTCTTCCCCATCCTTTACCATCCGGATTCGCTTTGTACTGGTTTTTGTAAGATTTTCCACTGTATCCGTACAGATTATGCTTCCTTCTCTTATAATAGCGGCATGGCGACAGTATTTTTTTATTTCTGATAATACATGGGACGAAAGAAAACAGGTTATTCCCTGCCTGTTATATTCCAGCACCAGTTTAAAAAACTCAGACTGCATAAGCGGGTCTAATCCACTGGTGGGCTCGTCAAAAATAAAAAGCTTTGGCTTATGCTGCATGGCACAGACAATACTGACCTTCTTTCTGTTTCCAAGAGAGAGTTCCTCTATTCTCTTATTCTGGTCAACCTTAAGGCGTTCACAGAGCATTTCCGCTTCTTCCCTGCAGTCTGCTTTCCGCATATCTGCTGCAAACCGGATGACATCCTTTACCCGCATGGATGGATAAAACATCGCCTCAGACGGCATATAACCAATCTCCTTTAAAAGCTCATTTTTCCTGTTCTTTACATCCATTCCCATGATTGCTGCACTTCCCTCCTGAAACTGTATCAATCCGAGCAGACACCGGATTGTGGTAGATTTTCCTGCTCCATTCGGTCCTAAAAATCCAAAGATATCCCCCTGCTCCACCTGTAAGGACAGATTGGAAACACCCCGGTGTTTTCCATAATTCTTAGTAAGGTTACAAATGGATATTGCTAATTCTTTTTCTTTCATTTCTGCTCCTTTCTATTTTTAAAGCCATGAAGCTCCTGGTTCAATCTTATTGTATCAGCAGCCCTTTTCAGCCTGTAAACTAAAAATACACAGAGATAGCACAAAACCATATATACAAAAAACAAAACACTTGCTCCAATATTCCTATCATACCAGCCAAAAAGAATACTTACAATTGTATAAAAGAGGGAACAGCCCAAAGAAAAAATCCCTTCCTTTATACCCAGATGCTCTTTCTCATCAAAATTTTCTAAAAGATACACCTGGATATAACATATGATATAAGCAGTCAATACCATTTCAAACATTGTAATAATGCTTGCGTAAAGACTTCCTCCTATTATCTGATATAAAAAATAGAAAAACAGAACTAAGCAAAAATAAAGACATGCCTTAAATTCAATTCCAATCTCGGAATATAAATATCTCTTAAACCAGTTCATTTTTCCTCCCCCTTTAATATATTTCTTAATTCCTTGGCATAGCGCCTTGATATGACAACATGCTCTCCATTATCCATCGTTGCATCTATACGATTTCCTGACATACTCCTCAGTTTTTCAATTCGGTATAGATTGATTACCATGGACTTACTGCACCGGAAATATCCCTCCTCTGCGTAAGCTGCTTCTGCTCCTGTCAAAGTAAGACCGGTCTTATACACCTCTTTTTCTGTATAAAGATAAGTAATGCCATCCACGCTTTCCAGATATATAACTGAATGCGGTCTGATTACGAACTGCTGTCCATCCTTCATACCAAACAATTTTTCCCCCTGTCCCTCTATGAAACGAACAATGTCCTCAATCTGTCCCGTCAGCTGGCTATATTTAATGACAACTTCCTCTTTTCCCTCTGTTATCTGCTCCAATGTAATCTTCATATTCTGATTTCTACCCCAAAGCCTTTCTGCTTTTCTCTTTCCTCCCTTCCTTTATAATATGTTTCCGCTATAAATACAAGAGTCTTTCCTCTAAGATGCATTTTTTCCTTGACAAACTGCACTCAAAAAAGCTTTTTCTCATATGCACAGCAACAAAAATAGTGACCAGAGATTTTCTCTAATCACTATTTCAAGCTGCTATATTACTTTCATTATAATACACCTCTGGCTATCTTACGCCAAATCATCTACTGCTGCTCCCTTTAAATCCTCCTGAAGAAGTCTCATTTTTTCCAGCAAATCCTTAATCTCCTGCTCTACCTCGGTTGTACTTTTAACACCATCATGAATGCTGTCCAAAACATCCCCATCTATCTGATTTTGCAGGGATACCTGGCTGCGGGCTTTTTCCTTTGCTGTCTGTTCACTTATTCGTTCCTGGGCATTTTCCTGCCCTTTCTGAATCAGAAGCTCCCTCTCTATTTCCTTTGCTTTCCGGATTGCTTCTTCCTTTTCCTCCTGCTTCTTCTCTTCTGACTTTTCCTTTTGTTCTTTCTTTGCTTCTTCTGTCTTTTCATCTATATGCTCTCTTGCCTCATCGTACAGAGAACCTATCATTTCTTTTCTTGCGGTCTCTAAATACTTTTTTGCATCCATTGCCGCATCCTTCATCGGATGCTTTTTAAGGCGTGCCATATCCGTTTCCTTGATGGTATCCGTTTCCATAGTGATATTCTTCTGATTGTCTGCCATTCTGCCCTCAATGTCTTCTTTTGCCGCATCTAACATACGCTCCATCTTCTGTTGTTCCTCACTATCCGGCGCCTCACCATACTGCTCTGCCAGATTTTTCCGCATCTCTTCAATATCCTTCAGTTGAGACTTTAGTTCTTCATTTTCCCGCTTCATGTCTTCAACATGCAGTTCTCTCGCCTTCTGCTCCTCATCCGACCTTAAATCTTCCTTAAACACATCTTTGAGCATTTTCAAGGCTTCCTTCTGCGCTTTCTGTTTTTTGGCAAGAATACTATCCTGTTCCATATTCAAATCTCCGGCAAATACGGTATTCCCTTTCTTTTTACCGGCATTTCTCTCTGTCCTGTTTTCTGTCTCTGACCGCCTTGCACCAGCATTCATAGCAAACATGCCCTGGTCATTTCCTCTCATTGCTGTTATCTTCGCCATACCTTGTTCCTCCCTGAATTAAAAATATTGGCATCCATGCCCTGCTGTCTTCCATGCATCTACGCCCTTTGGCTTGATTTCTAAACCTCACTTTTATAATAGTATCGGAAAATGGGAAGATTTTTTCCATAGAAATTGCATAAAATGACTATAAAGATATGAATCTTCATATATAATTACTTTGCTACTGTACCTGATGTTTTTTAAATGCCCTGCCTGCCAAAGGCATCAGTACCACCAACGTCAGCAAATACACCACATACCGCATGCCGATATAGTCAAAAACTACCCCGCCAAATGGGTAAGAACACAGCATTCTCGTTCCATGGTCTATTGCATTATAGGGAAGCAGATACAAAATATGATTATAAATACCATTGGTTTCACTGCTCTTTAAGAAAAGTGCGATA
>ULOF01008209.1_pt1 | contig 21394 bp, 19 predicted proteins | sample 1952371 | NCBI WGS metagenome assembly ULOF01 (sample SAMEA4835597, study PRJEB28245) | human gut metagenome | biome: gut microbiome; material: fecal sample | place: Denmark | collected 2008 | reverse complement strand
GTCGTGTTTGCAGGACAAGTCGAAGAAGAGGGTGAGATTATCGTCGTTTCCAACACGGGATATGCAAAGAGAGTCATCGCTTCGCTCATCGACCCGACTTCGAGATACCTTAAAGGCGTGAAAATCATCGAACTCGACAAATCGTACGTCAAATACGTCGGCACGGTGAAGATGCCTTACGACTTGGCTTTCGTAAGCGGCGGTCAGACGAGCATCGTCAACACGGAGAGCATCCGCATCGATACGAGAACAACCAAAGGCAAACAAATCTTCAAGCAGGAAGTTACGCTCGTAACACCCGTTACTGACGGAGAAGAGTGAGCCTAATTAATAATGAATAATTAATAATTGCGGACGGCTGCAAAGCATCCGAAACGAACACTCATTCGAAGTCTACTTATAAACGTAATGTGTGACTTCGAAGACGGAATTGGAGTCGCAAGGCGACGACCGTAGCGAGCGCCGAACTCGTCGGATAGTACGAGAATGCGTGGCATACTGTTGCGAAGCCGCCACGCAGGTGAAGTGGCACGGCTTTCAGCCGATTTGTATTGCCAAGAGCCTGTCAGCCGTTCGTTGCCTGCAACGAACTAGCGATTGATACGAAGTCAATCGCGTCAGTGTTGCCCCACGCGGAGCGGACGCCGTGGATTCCCTTTTAAGGGGGAACGGCGGTGGGGGAAACACGTGAGGAAGGGGGAAACTGTGATTAGCACAGTTAGAGCCCAAAACATAATAAAAATAACACAAAGGAAATTTAGTGACGTCTTATGAACAAAATCGGTTTTGATAGCAATATGTATATGCAAAAGCAGTCGGAGCATATCCTCGAGCGTATCAATCGCTTCGACAAACTCTACCTCGAATTCGGCGGAAAACTCTTTGACGATTTGCACGCGGCAAGAGTACTTCCCGGCTTCGATAAGGCGGCAAAAATCAAACTTTTGCAAAAACTGCGCGATAAGGCGGAACTTATCATTTGCATAAACGCAAACGCAATCGAGCGCAACAAAATCCGCGCCGATTACGGCATCACCTACGGCAGCGAAGTGGAGAGAATGATTGACAATATCTCCGCTATGGGCATCTATATCAGTTGTGTTGTCATCACCATGTTCACCGACCAACAAGCCGCGCTTGCATACAAGCAAAAACTCGAGAACAGAGGAATTAAGGTTTATATCCACCGTCCGACGAAGGGATATCCTCACGAAATCGACACAATCGTGTCCGACGAAGGCTACGGCGCAAATCCGTATATCGAAACGTCAAGACCGCTCGTCGTTCTCACTGCACCCGGTCCGGGAAGCGGAAAACTCGCAACGTGCCTTAGCCAACTCTATCACGAGAACAAGAGAGGCGTGCAGGCAGGGTATGCGAAGTTCGAGACTTTCCCGATTTGGAATCTTCCGCTCAATCACCCCGTCAACGTTGCGTACGAGGCGGCAACTGCGGATTTGAAGGACGTCAACAAAGTGGACAACTTCCACCTCGACGCATACGGCGAAATCACCGTCAATTACAACCGAGATATAGAGGTTTTTCCCGTCGTCAAGAGTATTCTTGAAAAGATTACGGGCAAAGAGTGCATCTACAAATCCCCAACGGATATGGGCGTAAATATGGCAGGATACTGCATCGTCGACGACGAGGCGTGCAGGGAAGCGTCCAAACAGGAGATTCTGCGCAGATACTTCAAGGCTCTTTGCGACCTCAAAACAGGTACGGGAGAGCAGGATACGGTCAGTCGACTTGAATTTTTGATGTCACGCCTTTCAATCAACGTTGCCGACAGAAAAATCGTGGAGGTCGCAAAAAAGAAGAGCGAGGATAACGAAAACTGCGGAGCGGTTGCGCTCGAACTTCAGGACGGCAGAATCGTGACGGGCAAAAACACCAAGAGAATGAGTGCGTCCGCCGCTTGCGTGTTCAACGCGGTAAAGATGCTTGCAGGCATAAAGGACAACCAAAAACTCATATCGCCTTACGTCATCGGGCCTATCATCGACCTCAAGACGAAGATACTCAAGGAACACAACAAGACGCTCACGCTCGAAGAGGCGTTGATTGCGCTGTCGATATGCGCCGCATCCGACGCAAACGCCGCAACGGCAATGGAGCAACTTCCTTTGCTCAACGGCTGTGACGCGCACTCCACACATATGCTCTTCAAAGCGGACGAAAATCCGTTCAGAAAACTCGGCGTGCGCCTAACATGTTCGCCCGAATACCTCGACAACACTTTATTTATTGAATAACTCGAGCGCAATTAATACAAAAAAAACAGGTGGTAACGCCACAACCCATAAAACACTAATAAAGGAGACTAATATGCTTTACGAATCAAGAGATCAAATACCGAGCGAGTATAAGTGGAAACTCGAGGACATAATCCCGTCAAACGAAGCGTGGGAAGAGTTGTTCTTCAAATGCAACGAGCGTATGGGTTACTTTGCAAAGTATCAGGATAAACTCGGCGATGACGACACGCTTTTCGAGTGCCTTGAGTTTATGACAAGAATGATGCACGATATTTCGTATTTGTACGGATACGCAAAGATGCGCCTCGATCAAGATTCAAGAGACGCAACCTATCAAGGTATGGCAAACAGAGCGGATATGCTCTTTGTCAGATTCAGCACCGCAACGTCTTTCATCACTCCCGAATTGAGCGAGTTTTCAAAGGAAAGACTTGAAGAATTGCAACGTAGCAAACGCTTTGCCGACTACGACGTGACTTTCAAGGAAATCGTCAGAAGCAAGGATATCATTCTTTCAAAGAAAGAAGAGAAACTTCTCGGCGAAGTCGGACTCTTCTCGGGTACGCCGAGGGAAGTGTTCTCCATGTTCGACAACGCGGACGTCAAATTCGCGCCCGTCAAAGACGAAAACGGCAACGAAGTTGCGATGAGTCACGGCGTTTACGGTATGCTGTTGCAAAGCAAGGATCAAAGAGTGAGAAAAGACGCTTTCGACAGTATGTTCACGGCGTACAAGGATCACATCAACACCATTGCGGCAAACTACGCAGGCAACGTCAAAAAGGATTGGTTCTACGCAAAAGTGAGAGGATTCAAGAGTTCGCTCGACTATTCTATGTACAACGAAAACGTGCCGTCCACTTGCTATAACAAACTTCTCGAAGCGGTCGGCAAAGGTACGAAACCACTTCACAGATACATTGCGCTCAGAAAGAAAGTGCTTGGCGTGGAAACCCTCAATATGTACGATTTGCACACTTCGATCGTCAACGAGCAAGAACTTGCGCTCGAATATAACGACGCAGTCGAACTCGTCAAAGAGGCGTTGAAAGTGACGGGCAAAGAGTATTCGGAGATTTTGGCAAACGCATTCAAGAGCGGTTGGGTTGACGTCTACGAAAACAGAGGCAAGAGAAGCGGCGCATATTCTTGGGGCGTGTACGGCGTGCATCCGTTCGTGCTTTTGAACTATCAAAAGACAATTCACGACGTGTTTACGATCGCTCACGAGATGGGACATGCGATGCACTCCTATTTCAGCAACTCTTCGCTCCCCGAACAAAAGGCGGACTACGTTATTTTCGTTGCGGAAATCGCGTCTACGGTCAATGAAGTTTTGCTTCTCAAACACCTGCTCAAGACTGCTACGGGCGAGTTCAGAAAGTATTTGCTTTCCTACTATCTCGATATGTTCCGCACAACGTTGTTCAGACAAACCATGTTCAGCGAGTTCGAGACAGTTGCGCACGATATGGTGGAAAAGGGTGAGCCTATCACGGCAACCGCACTCTCCGACGCATACTACGAACTCAACAAGAAATACTACGGCGAGGCAGTCGAACACAACGACCTCATCCGCTACGAGTGGGCAAGAATTCCGCACTTCTACACGAGTTTCTACGTTTACAAGTACGCAACGGGCATCACGACTGCCGTTTCGATTGCAAACAACATTCTCAAGGGCGGAGAAGAGTATTTTGCAAAATACAAGAAGTTCCTCTCTGCAGGCGGAAGTATGCCTCCGCTCGATATCATTCGTCTTGCAGATGTCGATCTTGAAAGCGACGCTCCGTACGAACTTGCAATGAAGGAGTTTTCCGACACGCTTGACGAACTCGAAAAATCGTTCAATCTCTAAAAACCAATCGCAAGTTGCAAGCAGGCGCTTGCAACTTGCAAAACCGTATGAATCGTATCAAAAAAATCACTTTAATTCTACTCGTCGTTGCACTTGCAGTTGCAAGTGCGCTTTCCCTTTGCGCTTGCAACGAGCAAGCCGATGACGACGGGGACGTGGTGCGGAATTTGTATATCTACACGATCAAATTTTCTGGCGATGAAGAAAATTCGGACGCTCCGAGCGGCGAAACTTCCGCTTTTGACGAGCAAACTGACAGAGTTGCCACGGTGTACGTCGGTTTTTCAAAAACCGATAGGCAAGTCGAAGGCGCAAGCGCGGTATGGCATAGCGACAGGAGAAAGGACGGTGAGTTCTATTTCGTGACCGAAACCACGATAAGCCTCAACCCGAGCGCGATATTTAGTGCCGTCAAAGCAAGCGTACCACAAGAAGACCTTGTTAGCGACGGAGTTGAATACAACCGCTTGAAAGTGGTTTTGAGATATGATACAATCTATAAATCTATAAAAAGCGACGGTGAAATAACGCGCGCGGGTAGGACGTATACGCACGTTTTTGCGCTTGACGAAAGCCTTGAAAACGACGTGATTACGCTCAAAATGCGCTCACCCAATTCAGCAAACTGGTATGCAACGCTTGTGTGTTGCGCACTCGCTATCGTGCTTATCGCACTCGTCGCAACGTTATCTGTCAAAGGTGCAAAATGGCAAAAGACGAAAACAAAAGAGTGACGAGAGGTATGCCAAACAACGTTGACGCGGAAGCGTCCGTTCTCGGTTCTATTCTCATTGACAACAAAGCGGCCGATATCATCATTCCTATGCTCAAAGCAGAGGACTTTTACCTTTCGCAAAACAGGCTGATTTTTGAGGTGATGAAACAACTTCAAAACGAAAGCAAGCCTATCGATACGGTGTCCGTTTGCGACGCGTTGGAACTGAAAGGCCAACTTGACGAAGTCGGTTCGATTGCGTATCTGAGCGAACTTGCAGAGGGCGTCGTGTCCGCCGCAAACGGCGAGTATTATGCAAGCATAATAAAACGCGACAGCCTGACGAGAAGAGTTATCGAGGCAGGCAACGATATCGCAAAATTCGGCTATGAATGTCAGGACGGCAAGGACGCTCTCGACAACGCCGAAAAACTCGTTTACGCCATTGCGGAGCAGTCGAGCGAAAAGGCTCTCGTAAAAGTCGACGACGCCGCCGCACTCGCACTCAAAACCATTCAGGACGCACAATCGGGCAACGTGCCAAAAAACACGATATATACCGATTTCCCGACTTTCGATCAGAAAACGCACGGCTTGAAACCCGGTGAAATGGTGCTCATTGCCGCTCGTCCTTCCGTAGGTAAAACGGCGTTCGCACTCAATATTGCGGCAAACGTTGCGCTCAATCACGGCAAAAAAGTGGCTATTTTCTCACTCGAAATGCCTGCCGATTTGCTTGCAACCCGTATGCTCGCATACATTTCAAAGGTGTCTCTCACCAAGATGACGACAAGAGGCGCGCTCACCGCAACCGACCTCAAAAAACTTTACAACGGCTACAAGGCGTTGCTTGCGTCGGATATCTATATCGACGATTATTCGATGAACGGACCGACGGACGTTTTGTCGAAGTGTCGCCGCTTGAAGAGAGAAAAGGGACTCGATCTCGTCGTTATCGACTATTTGCAACTTATGACCTCGCAAAAGAACGGCAGAGCGGCAGAGAGCCGTCAGGTCGAAGTCAGCGATATGTCGAGAAAGATGAAGATTTACGCAAAGGAACTCAATTGCCCGATCATCTTGCTCTCGCAAATGTCACGTGGCATCGAGCAACGTCCCGACCATACGCCGCAACTTTCCGACCTTCGTGAATCGGGTTCAATCGAGCAAGACGCGGATATCGTTATGTTCCTCAACAAGCCCTATACCTACAACAAGGCTCTTCCTCCAAACGAGGTTATCCTCGACGTCAAGAAAAACAGAAACGGTACTATAGGCGAAATCAAACTCGATTGGGACGGAGATACGACTTCGTTCAAGGAATGCGTTGACGAAAACGCAAACACCACCGAGTACGTCTACGAGCAGCCCAAGAAGCGTGAAGACGACGAAGAGGGCGGTGTGGATATGAAAGCGATATCCGATGTCGCAGAGGATTTGCACGAGGTTGCAGCCGCGGATTCCGATATGCCTTTCGATATGCCGTTCGGCTCTGACGAGGCACGACAAGCGCCTCCGCCGAGCGATGACGACGTTCCCGACGAAGACGACGAATACGTTGACGACGGCGACGAAATCGACGAAGACGGAGATATGCCGTTTTAAGCAAGGACAGTCGCTGTGACAATGACAATATGCACTCGTGCAATTGTCAAGAGTCACGATAGATTTTTTGCTTTGATAACCGCACAATCGGGCGTTTGCTCTCAAATCAAGCACGGATAAAACTCTTGTCACAATTCCGCACGCCCGATTGCTTGGTGAAGCGTGCCGTGCACGCAAAGCGGATAAAATATAAGCCGCAGTCGTAAAGAATCTTAATATATTGATCGACGTGCCGTTCGGCACGTTTTTTTATCCGTAATTATTAATTGTTCATTATTATTTTTTTAATAACATACAATATTTTATGTTCAAAGACGAAATGAAAAAGAAATTGAGCGTCGCGGGGGAGGTTTTTCCGTTTACGCTGAATATGCTTTCAAGGAAAAAGACGGTGATTTGCGGTGTGAAAAGAGTGATTTTTTCTTCCGAAACGCAACTGAAAATCAGACTTGACGGCGGAAATATGACGATTGACGGCATAGGGCTAAAGATTGTGGAAATCGGTGGCGGAGATATGTTTTTGGAGGGGCAAATTGACAAAATCGAATTTGAAAACTAAAAAGCCAAAAAAAGAGCCTAATAAAGAAAAAGTATTGTTAGAACGCCGAAAAATCGAGATTCGTCAAATCAAAGAAGAGAAAAAACAGGCGTTGAAAAAGCAAAGAGCCGAGCAAAGAGAAAAAGAGCGCAAATCGAGAGACGAGCGAGATGAAATATTGCTTGGAAAACTACTTGCCAAAAAGAAAAAATACCGCGATAGATTGTTGAAAATTGAAGGTAAGTTTGGCAAAACGACGATTGAGGTCGAAGGCGTAAACGCATCGAAAGCACTGATTGCGATTTCAAAAATCGCGAGAGTGCAAAACGTCGAGAACGCAAAGGATTGCGTGAGATTTTGCGTGCCGTCCAAACAATGTCATAAGATTATTGCATTATTGCAAAACTTATGCTATGATTATAAAATAGTTAATATAGGAGGAGTGTCGCCTGCGATTTTTCGTGCGTTCACGAGAGTCGGAATAGCCGCAGGGATAGTCCTCGGTGCAGTTGCATTTTGTCTGTATTCGTCTTTCGTCACGCGCGTGAGCGTGAAGTGCGAGGGCGCGTGCGACTACGCATTAAACGCCCAAATTGACGGCATACTGAAAGAGTACGGTGCTTTCAAAGGCGGACGGATACGCAATTTTGACGAAAAGGGACTTTGCAACGCAATTTCCGCACTCGATAAAGTGGCGTACGTCGGCGTAAAGAGAGACGGCACGCATTTGACGATAGTCTACAAAACCGCTTTGAAAAAGGAGAGTTTTGTGGGTGGCAACGCAAAGAGCGTGGTTGCATCCAAGAGAGCGGTCGTCACGAGGGTTATCGTCGAGGGCGGTACTGCGGTCAAAAAGTACGGCGACGTAGTCGATGTCGGCGACACGCTGATTGAGGGTTATATCGAGTACGGCGACAGCAAAATTCCCGTCGAGGCAAAGGGATACGCTTTCGGGAAAGTGTATTACAAGCGCACCAAGTATTTTGCAAACGTGGAGAAAATCGACGAGGTCGTATCGACGAAGAAATATACGAGATTCGGCATATTCTCAAAGATGCCGAAGCAACCGAAGAGCCCGTTTGAAAACTTTACGCTGAAAACGAGCGTAGAAAGATTCGGATTCTTGTTGCCGCTTGACATATACACGTTCGAGTTTGAAGAAATCAGGACGGTTGAGAGAGAAAACGCTCTCGATTTGCAAGGTATGAAAAAGGCGTTGTATTCCGATCTCGTTGCCGATCTCAACGAAAGCGCAAGCGTGCTTAACGCCTATTACGAGGTCACCCAAACGGAGGACGGAACGTACGTCACGCTGACGCTCGAAGCAGAGGAAATCATATAGATGAAAACTCAAAAAGAAAAGCAATTTGAAAGTTATGACGTGATGATGAGCGTCTTCGGCGAACTTGACGAGAATATCGAAAAGTTGACCGACGCTTTTGACGTTGACGTTTTTGCAATGGGCACGAGCGTGAAAATAAGCGGAGAGGAAAAGGATGTTCAAGGCGCGCTCCGAGCGATTGAAGCGCTTGAAAAACTTTGCAAAAAGCAACCTCTCGGCTCACAGCAAGTCAATATGGTCATCGGCTACGCAAAGGCGGGCAAAGACTTTGACGTCGAGGATTTGATGGGAACGGTGGCAATCACCGCCCGTGGCAAGATCATTCGTCCTAAAACGTTGGGACAGAAGAAATACGTTGACGCAATCAAGAAGTCGAGCATAGTTTTCGGCGTCGGACCTGCGGGAACGGGCAAGACGTATCTTGCGGTCGCGCTTGCGGTGTACGCGTTCAAAAACAGAGAAATCGACAAGATTATCCTCACTCGTCCGGCAGTCGAGGCAGGCGAAAAACTCGGATTTTTGCCGGGAGATATGAACGAGAAAGTCGATCCCTATCTCCGTCCGCTTTTCGACGCGCTTCAAGAGATGATGGGACAGGACGCATATCTTCGCCATATCGAGAGAGGAAGCATCGAAATCGCGCCTCTTGCATATATGAGGGGCAGGACTCTTTCAAACAGTTTTATCATTCTCGACGAGGCGCAAAACACCACGAGAGAACAGATGAAAATGTTTCTCACTCGTATGGGCGAGAACAGCAGAATCGTCGTCACGGGCGACGTAACTCAAATCGACCTTCCCAAAAACGTCAAAAGCGGTATGATAGACGCAATCGAAGTGCTTGACGGCGTGGAGGGAATAGATATTGTGAAACTCACCGCAAAAGACGTGGTTCGCCACGAACTTGTGACGAGAATCATTCAAGCATATGAAAAAGCAGAATCGGCAAGAGCAAAAGTCGCAAACGAGCAAAAGAGCGATGATTGACCTTGCGGGAGTGAATTATGATAGATGACGTAAGAGACCTTTCAAGAGCGGAAAAAGAAAAAGCCATAGCGCGCAGAGACGTATCGAGATATATCGGATCTTGTTTTGCGACGGCAATCGTGGCAGTGTTTGCGATGACGCTTTTCGCACTGTTTATGATAGGCGATTTTATGGACGCTTTCACGGCAAAGAACGCACTTTCCACGACGGCGATTTTCATTTCGTCGGCAGTGCTGACGATTTTCCTTATGGCAGGCATTTACAGATTTACGCAGCCCAAAGGAACGAACACGAGAGATTTCCATTTGACGATAATCCTCGTGGTTATCACGTTTATGGCGTCCATTGCCACGGCAACCAAGTTCAATTTGTACGCAATGCCGATTGCGCTTGCAACGCTCGTTCTCATCGAACTTATCGAAAGACGCACCGCCACTTTGTCAACGGCGGTGGTTGCGATTATGATTGCGGTTGCGTTTATGCGCGACACGGTGACGTACGAATACACGACGGTCATTGCCTCTATCGTGTGCAACAGTTTGTGTGCGGTCATCGTCAATTTCTATGAGAAAAAGCACCTTACTCGCCTCAAATTTTTGCTCGTTTCCATGGCAACGCCCGTCACGATGCAACCGCTCGTCGTTTTGTTTACGCTTGCAAGCGGCGACACGTCTATGAACCTTTTGTGGCACACGGTGTGGTCGTACGGCGCGAATATCGCCGCATCGCTCGTGTTTATGCCGCTCGTTGCGATTTTCGAGGGCGTGTTCAACATAGCGGACGATTTCAGATTGAACGAACTTTGCAATCTGTCCAATCCGCTCCTCAAACGTCTTGCGAGCGAAGCGCCCGGCACGTTCAATCACTCGTTAGTCGTCGGCAACCTTGCAGAAGCGTGTGCGTCGGCAATCGGCGAAAACCCGAATATGGCAAGATGCGCGGCGTATTATCACGATATAGGCAAACTCAAAGCCCCGATTTATTTCAGCGAAAACCAATCCTCGTATAACCCTCACGACGAACTTATCCCCGAAGTCAGCGTCAGTATGATCACGTCGCATACGCTGTTCGGCGAGATTTTGGCAAAGCAAAACAGACTGCCCAAAGAAATCGTCGCAATATGCAGAGAGCATCACGGCACTTCTCCCGTCGGCTATTTCTACCGCAAAGCCTTGACACTCAAAGAAGAAGGCGACCTTGCCGTTGACAAATATACCTACGCAGGTCCGAAGCCGCAAACCAAGATCGCCGCGATAATCATGATTGCGGACACGATAGAGGCGGCTATGCGCGCATATATGCCCGACACGAAAGAGGAATTCGAGGGCAGAATCAACAAACTCGTCGACGAAAAGATGGAATTGCGCCAATTTGACGAATGCCCGATCACTATGGGTGATATCGCAATCATCAAGCGTACGATAATCGAAGTGTTGCCGTCAATTCATCACAGCAGAGTCAGTTACGAAAAAAAGAGAAGCGCAAACACGTTTAATAAGTAAGGACTCACCGCACAAAAGAACATTATGATAAAAATCTCAAACTCAAAACTAAACGAGAAAATTCTCATAAACAAAGTCGAAAAAGCGTGCTTCGAGCATTTGGGGCAGAAGGACTTTTTCGTTATCGATATGACGGTGGTTGACGAAGATACCATTCGCGCTCTCAACAAAGAGGCAAGAGGAATCGACAAAGTCACGGACGTATTGAGTTTTCCGTGCTTTGACAAACTGCAACTTCCCGTGAGTATCGACGACTTCGAGCCAAGCGATTTCGACGGAAAGAGAGTTATGCTCGGCTCGATTATGATATGCCGTCAGCGCGCAGAGGAACAAGCAAAAGAGTACGGTCATTCGTACGCGAGAGAACTCGGTTTTTTGGCGTGCCACGGATTTTTGCACATTCTCGGATTCGATCACATAGACCCCGACGACGAGAAGGTTATGATAGCGCATCAGAAAGCGATAATGGAGAAAGTCGGCTTAAAAAGAAATTAATAATTATTAATTAATAATTAATAACTGAGGAAGGCAAAGCCTTATCTGAACGAACACTTAATCGAAGACTACTTGCCAAGTGAGCATTGCAGTCTACAAAAAGCAAAATATATAACATACAACCAGGTAAAATATGTACGAAAACTTCAAAAGCGGATTTATTTGCATAGCAGGGCTTGCCAACGCCGGCAAGTCGACTCTCACCAACGCTTTGGTGGGAGAAAAGGTTTCCATCGTTTCGTGGAGACCTCAAACCACGAGAAACAAATTGCTCGGCATCATCAACGGCGACGATTATCAGATGGTGCTTATCGATACGCCCGGCATACACAAAGTGCGCAATCATTTGGGACAATATATGATGCAAGCAGTCGAAAACTCGCTCAAAGACGTTGACGGCGTAGTGTACGTCATCGACGCGGCAAAGGGTATGCAAAGAGAGGACTACGAGTTCCTTGAAAAGAACGCAAACAAAGTTCCCGTCGTAGTTGCTTTGAACAAAGAGGATTGCGTGACGAGAGAAACTATGTTTGAATCGCTTGAAAAACTCAACAAAATCCAAGGACTCAAAGCAATCGTACCCATTTCCGCAAAGAAAGAGGAGAATCTCGCGCCGCTCAAGGACGAACTTATCGCGTTGCTTCCCGAGGGCGCGCCGATGTATCCCGAAGATATGTACACCGAAAGCAGTATGCGCTTTATGGCAACGGAGATTATTCGCGAAAAAGCGTTGTATCTTCTCGACAAGGAAGTGCCGTACGGCATAGGCGTTTATATCAACAAGTTCGAGGAGAGAGAGGGACAACCCATCATCGATATCGACGCCGATATTATCTGCGAAAAGCAATCGCACAAGGCAATCGTGATAGGCAAGGGTGGCGAGATGCTCAAACAAATCGCAACCAAGGCAAGACACGACCTCGAAGAGATGACGGGAGAAAAGGTTTTCCTCACGCTCTACGTCAGAGTGAAGAACGAATGGCGCGACGACGACAGAATTATGAAAGAACTCGGCTACGACCTCAAAGCGCTCAAAAAGGACTGACGTAGCAAGAAAAACAGCAAAATTCACAAAATTTGAAAAATTCGGATAAAGCAAGCAAGATTGCACATACTGATATCGTGAACAAACGACAGTTATGGGATGTGTTTGCAAAGACCGGGGACATCGAAGTGTACGGAATGTACCTTGCGATGAAGGAATACGAGGATAACTCGCAAAAAGCGGGAAAGGAAAATGCAAACAGCCGACGTAAAAGTTAAAGCCGTCGTGACGAGGGCAGTACCTTACAACGAGAGTGATATGATTGTCACTCTTGTCGGCGTTGATACGGGAGTTATTACTGCAACGGCAAGGGGCTGTCTGAAACCAAAAGCCAAATTGCGTTATGCGGCGGAACCGATGAATTTCGGAGATTACGTACTCAGCGGCAGAGGCGGAAGATACGTCGTGACGGAGTGTAGTCAAATCGAATCGTTTTCGGCTATCACTTGCGATATAGAAAAGTATTACGCCGCTTCGCTTGTGCTCGAAACCTTGCAAAAAGGCTCGAAAGAAGCAAATCCCGACTTGTTTATCCTTGCGCTCAAAACACTCGATACGCTCGCTTACGGCGAGGCGGAAGCGGACGACGCAGTGAGGGATTTTCTTCTCGAACTGCTGAATATTTCGGGAAACGGACTCGATTTCGAGCATTGCAACGTATGCAAGTGCGATATCGAGGGCAACGCCTATTTCAAAGACGCAGACGGAATCGTTTGCGAACATTGCAAGGGGCTTGACGGCATACTCGTCGACGGTGTGTCGAGAGCCTATCTTGCCAAAAAAACGGATATATCTCATCCGCTCAAAATAAAAGCCAATATTTTGCTTGCGGATTTTGTGTATATGATGACGGGGGTGCGCATAAGCACTCACTATTTTACGGAGCAACTATGAAAAACAAAGGATTTTTTGCAAAAACCATCGCATTGATTCTCACCGTATGCACGCTGTTTGCGTGCGTCGCTTTGCTCGTTTCGTGCAACGACGATAAGCCCAAAGCAAAGACCGTCGAAGATATCTTCAAGTCGACGACGAGTCACTCGGAATTTTCGGGGGTTGAAAGAGTGTTCACTCTCGACACGGGTTGGAGCGTGTACACGACGAGCGGCAAGAGTTCTCAAACGGCAAACGTTTCAAGCGACGTCGGCTACATAGAGAGCATAAACGCTTTCGTCGTCAACAAGGGCGACGTGCTTTCAATCGTCAAATGCGACGACAAGAGAGAGTATTTCACGGGCGGAATGAAGGGAATGATTTTCCCCGATTATCTCGGAATAAGCGCGCTTCGCGTCAAAGACGGTCTCATTGCGTGCAAGTTCAACGACAATACGGCAGGCGTGTTCGACACTTCGGGCAGAACGGTGCTTTCTCGTGCTCGTATCGATTATTCGTCCAACACGGCGGCGGGCATCGACACCATTCTCACCATTCTCGACAGCGGTCTGATTGCGGTGAATCCTTCCTACGACAAGAGCGGCGTAAGCGGATATACGTCTATATATCGTCCAACGCTCAGCGGTGACGTGGAGCATAGAGGCGCACTCGTTGCTCGCCTTGAAAACGCAAAAGGCACGCTCACCAACGTCAAAGGTTTTGACGGCAAATACGTCACGATAACGGGCAATACCAACGGAGATTATATCTTTGCCGTTCCTTCGTCGGTTTCTGGCGAAGTGCAAAATACTTCCGCAACGGAAAACGGTACGGTTGCCGACAACGACAAGGACGATTATTACGGCGAAATCACCTATATGGGCGGCGGAAAGTTCTTTATCCATCAGGATTGGACGGTGTCCAAGGACGACGATTATACCTATTTCGACGGTTTCGATTATTACGTCTTTACTCGCAGAATCTATACGCCCGACAACGACAAGTCCACGGAATATACCAAGAATTCCGACAAGGTTTTCTTGTATATGACAAACAACTATTACGATTCGGCAAAGGCAGGCATCGCAACCTCGCAATACCTCAAAAACGGATTTACCTATGCAAGTTACGGCTTGACCATAATCAACAAAATCGGCACTTACGATCAGTTTATTCTCGACGAAAACCTCAATATCGTTATGTCGCTCACGGGCAACTACGGCGTCACGATAAAGGATCAGAAAAAAGAGAAGGTCGGCTATTTCGACCTCATTATGCAATGCGTCGACGGATACTATTACAATCCCGTTCTTCCGAGTGAATTCAACGTTTACGACAAGAACGGCACGTGCGTGGGGCACAACGAAAGAAACGATATCCAACAACAAGAATTGTCCAACAATATGTTTATCGTTGCCGTGAACGACCCCGACGACAACTCGTCAAATCCCGACAAACTTTACGGCGCGTTCAACCTCAAAGGCGAAGTCGCAATCCCGTTTGAATACTACACGCTCTCCGCATTCAGAGGCGCTTACACCATCGGCAAGGCAAAGAACGAGGACGGCGTTTCCACTTGGTATATCGTCGGTAGCGACGGAAAACGCGTGAGCGAAATGAGCGACGGCTCGACTCCGCTTGCCGATATGGCGGAAACCTCGACGAAAGGCAATTATATCTACAAGATAGGCTGCTATATGTTCAAGATCACCGTCAAGAGTGAGGACGGAAAGGACATAGTCAAGTACGGCATCAAAAACTTCAATCCCAACGTCAACAAGAATATCGTTATGAACGCAACGATGAGCGCAGGCAGCGTGCTTTACGCTCCGTCGTCGTCGCCGAGCAACGTGTTCGTGTTCGACAAAGTTACGGTCGGAAGCAACGTCAGTTACACGGTTTACAGACTCGTATAAAGAAGGCTTACAAATGATAACGAAAATCGTAAAAGCAAGCGACGGCATAAACGAAGGCGCGCAAATCATAAACGAGGGCGGACTCGTTGTTTTCCCGACGGAAACCGTATACGGACTCGGAGCAAACGCATTTGACCAAAACGCCGTGGCAAAGATTTTCAAGGCGAAGGGCAGACCCGGCGACAATCCGCTTATAGTGCATATATCGTCGCTTGAACAAGTCAAGGACATTGCGGTGGATATTCCCGACAAGTTTTATGAACTTGCCGAGCGCTTTATGCCCGGACCTCTCACGATAATTCTCAAAAAGAGCGACAAGATTCCTTACGTCGTCACTGCGGGCGGAGATACCGTCGGCATAAGAATGCCAAAAAACGAGTGGGCAAGGGCGCTTATCGCAAACAGTAAGCCGCTTGCCGCACCTTCGGCAAATCGCTCGAAACATATCTCGCCCACGACTGCGCAACACGTTTACGAGGACTTGCAGGGACAAGTCGAACTTATCCTTGACGACGGACCGTGTGGGGTCGGCATCGAATCCACCGTGCTCGATCTCACTTGCGATACGCCTACCATTTTGCGCCCGGGCGCGATCACTGCCGAAATGCTTCTCGACATAGTCGGGCAAGTCAGTCAAAACGGCAAAGTCATCAAAATCGCAAAAGCGCCGGGTATGAAATACACTCACTACGCGCCCGTCGTCGAAACGGTTATGGCAGAGAATATCGACCACGCCGTCGCACGCTACGACGAGATTGCAAGCGAGGGCAGACGTCCCGTTATCGTCGCGCGCGATATATATAGGGATAAAGTGGGCGAGCGCGCTCAGATTTCTTTGGGCGTGACGGTAGAGGATTATATCCGTTGCGTTTACAACGCCTTGCACGTTGCCGAAAAGGCTTACGATTATATAATCATCGAGCGCTTGGACGGCGCAGGTCTCGAAGCCTCGGTTATGAACAGAGTGGAGAAAGCGGCAGGGGGCAAGTGCGTATGAAAGTGCTTTTCGTATGTACGGCAAACACTTGTCGTTCGCCTATGCTCGAATATATGTTCAATGCGTATTTGCGCGCAAAGGGAACTACGGATGCGGAAGTCGAAAGCGCGGGACTCGTTCTTTCAAACGATTATATGAATCCGCTATGCCTTTCCACGCTCGACAGACACGGCGTGCCGTACTTTGACAAACACGCCACGTTCTGTACGAAACAACTTTACAAAAAAGCAGATTACGTCTTTGCGATGACGAGTGTGCACGCCGAGATACTTCGTGCAAACTACGGCGCAAAACGCAACCTTTTCGCACTTGACGAATTGCTCGGTACGGACGTTCCCGACCCGTTCGGAAAAGGGGAGTCCGCATACGAAGACTTGTATCGTCTGTTTTGGAACGGACTTGACAAAATCTATCGCACAATATGCAAAACAGACGCTTGAGCGTCTGTTTTTTGAGTATAAAACGGCGTTTGCGTTCGCTCGTTATCTTTCGCACCTTTCGCTTTCGACGTTGAAGTTGTCTTTGAGAAGTTGCTTGAATACGCTTATATGCACCTCTTCGTCGAGTATGATCCTTTCGAGCAGCATCTTTACGCTATCGGTCGAAAGATTGAGAATGGTGCGCTCATAGTTCATAATTGCGTTTTGCTCGGCGAGAATGTTTTCGCGAAGATATTTTCTCGGGTCGAGAGTGTAGTTGGCAAAACTACCGTTCCAATACGTCCTTGCGCCCATAATCGGATAACCGCCAAGTTGATATATGGCTTTTCCTAGCAACTCGTGGTGGCGCATCTCGGTGATTGCGATGCCTTCGAGCGCTTCCTGAATATCGGGATATTTCGGCGTTATGTACATTTGAAAGCAGTAGGTCATCACGGCGGTGAGTTCGCCCGACGAGCCCGAGTAGACGGGCATCAGCAACTTTGACTCGGCAACGTTAGGCTCAACCTGAATCTCGGGATAGGGCAAGTTGCTCGCATATTTTGATAAGTCCATATTTCACCTCTCTTGGTTTTGCACATTATATTCGGTACGCTCAAAATGTGTGTCGAACCCAAAAAGTTGCGATATATGTCAATTAACGTTCAAAATATGTATAAAACCGCTTGCAAATTGCGTTTCCGTGTGCTAAAATTTCAAAGTAACTTTTAGGAGGTATAGATATGCTTGATACATTGAACGCAATCTTGCTTGCTGCCGAACAAGGCGTAAGGCGTGCGGATTATGAAATATGTTTGAAAGTGTTTCTCATATTGATGGTAGTTGCCGCAGTTGCAATTATCGTCGTCATAATGATGCAAAAGGGCACAAACGACAACGTAGGCGTCATTACGGGCGCAAGCGATACCTATTACGGTAAGAACAAGTCGACCAACAAAGAAAGTATTTTGAAAAAAATCACGTTCGGTCTCTTTGCATTCATCATCGTTTGCTCGATTATCTGCTTCGTTATGTGGGGTCTTCTCCCTGATGCGAATGCATAATCGCAACACAATCGGTATCCTGACGGCTCGTATTTCGAGCCGTTTTCTTTTTTCTTGGCAAAAGACGCGGATTTTCAATCGACTCAACGCTTGAATATGTCCGTGCGATAATATATAATCGAACTATGATAAACATCGTTGCAACCAACAAAAAAGCGTATCACGACTATTTCGTCGAGGACACCTACGAGGCGGGCATCGCGCTCGTCGGGTGTGAAGTGAAGTCCGTACGTCTCGGAGCAGTCAACCTCCGAGATAGTTTCGTCATAATCAAAAACGGCGAAGTGTTTATGCTCGGCGCACATATTTCTCCGTATAAGATGGGCAGTTACAACAACGTTGACCCCCGTCGCACGAGAAAGTTGCTCCTCAACCGCTCCGAAATCAACAAACTCCGCGGAAAAGTCGAGCAAAAGGGTTACACGCTCATTCCTCTCAAAGTGTACTTTAAGGACGCTCTCGTCAAAATCGAACTCGGACTTTGCCGAGGCAAAGAATTGCACGACAAACGCGAGGCTATCAAGGAAAAAGAGAACAAACGCAATCTTCAACGCGTTATGAAAGAGTACAACAGATAGTTTTTCTTTGCGCTTCCAAAACGGAGCGTCGACTGTCTTAAATTGTCAAATTCAAAAGAGAAATAAGTTTTCGCGCATTAGCGCACGAGGTATACATGAAAAGAATAGAAACAACTTGCGTTCAGGGCGGATACACGCCCAAGAACGGCGAACCGAGACAAATTCCTATCATTCAAAGCACGACTTTCAAGTACGATACAAGTGACGATATGGCAAAACTCTTCGACTTGGAAGCAAGCGGGTATTTTTACACCAGACTTCAAAATCCCACCAACGACTACGTTGCGGCAAAACTCACCGAACTCGAGGGCGGCACGGCAGGAATGCTCACCTCGTCGGGACAGGCAGCAAACTTCTACGCGGTTTTCAATATTGCCAACGCAGGCGATCACGTCATTGCGGTAAGCGCGATTTACGGCGGCACTTTCAACCTCTTCAACGTCACTATGAGAAAGATGGGCGTGGATTTCACGTTCATTTCTCCCGACAGCACCGAAGAGGAAATCGACGCGGCGTTCAAACCGAATACCAAAGCCGTTTTCGGCGAAACCATAGCAAACCCCGCACTCAGAATGTTTGATATCGAACTTTTTGCGAAGGTCGCTCACAGACACGGCGTACCCCTTATCGTCGACAACACTTTCGCAACGCCGATAAACTGCCGTCCGATAGAGTGGGGCGCGGATATCGTCACGCATTCGACGACGAAATATCTTGACGGACACGGCGCGGCTGTCGGCGGCGCAATCGTGGACGGCGGAAAATTCGACTGGCTCGCACACGCAGACAAGTTCCCAGGACTTTGCACTCCCGACGAGAGTTATCACGGCATAACGTACGCGGAAAAATTCGGTTTGGGCGGTGCGTTCATCACGAAGTGTACGGCGCAACTGATGAGGGATTTCGGCTCGATTCAAAGCCCGCAAAACGCTTTCTTGCTCAATCTCGGAATGGAGAGTTTGCACGTCAGAGTCGCGCGTCATTGCGAAAACGGACTTGCTCTTGCAAAGTATCTTGCGTCGGATGATAGAATCGCGTGGGTCAAATATCCCTCGCTCGAAGGCGACGAGGACTATGCGCTTGCCAAGAAGTATTGCCCGGGCGGCACTTGCGGCGTGGTGAGTTTCGGTGTTAAGGGCGGAAGAAAAGCCGCAGAAGAGTTTATGAAAGGGCTCAAAATCATTGCTATCGAAACGCACGTTGCCGACGCACGCAGTTGCTGTTTGCATCCTGCAAGTTCAACCCACCGTCAACTCACCGACGGCGAACTTCAAAACGCAGGAGTGTCGCCCGATCTCGTGCGCCTCTCTTGCGGACTCGAAAACTCGCTCGATCTCATCGACGACGTCAAACAAGCGCTTGACAACGCACATATCGAGGCTTAAAATCCCGATTTTGCAGTATATAGGTGAATTATGCCGATAATTATTCCCAAAGGTTTGCCTGCGTTCAAAAGCCTCACCGACGAAAAGATTTTCGTTATGGACGAGGCTCGCGCTGTAGGGCAGGACATACGCCCCATAGAGATTGCAATTCTCAATCTCATGCCCACCAAAGAAACGACGGAAACGCAACTCATAAGACTTTTGAGCAACTCTCCGCTTCAAATCAACGTCACGCTCATCAAGACGGATTCCTACGAGCCTACGCATGTTTCGTTAGGACATATGATTCGTTTCTACAAGAGTCTCGACGAAGTTAAAAAAATGAAGTTTGACGGTATGATCGTAACGGGTGCACCTGTCGAAACAATACCGTTTGAAGAAGTCAAATATTGGCATGAACTTGAACAAATCATGGATTTTGCCGACAAAAACGTGACGAGCACGATCTATATTTGTTGGGGAGCGCAAGCCGCGCTCTATCACAAGTTCGGCATACAAAAGCAGAATCTTCCTTCAAAACTTTTCGGTGTATATCCCGCTCACGCCGTCGTCAGCAAAGATATGCTCTTAAAAGGTATGGACGACACTTTCTATATCCCGATTTCTCGTCACACTCGCATCGACGAGGACGCATTGAGAAAAGTGCCTTCCGTCAAGATTCTTGCAGAGTCGCCCGAAGCAGGCGTCGTCATAGCCAAAACCACCGACAACAAATCATTCTTTTTCACGGGACACAGCGAGTACGACCGTTACACTCTTCGCAACGAGTACCTGCGTGACCTCGAAAAAGGTTTGCCCATTCAAAAACCCGTCAACTATTTCCTCTCGGATTCTCTCGATTCCGTCGATATGAAGTGGCGTTCAACGGCAAATTTGTTGTTTTATAATTGGTTGAATTACTACGTTTACCAAGTCACCCCGTATTGCTTGTAAAAGTACTATTTAGCGAACAACTGCGGCAGAGCCTGTCTTCTAAACAGTCACGTACGATAAGTACGCTCCTGTCTATAAGACAGGCTCTTTCTTGTTCTTCATCTAAATATTCCATTTACAAGCAATACGGAGGGGGAGAAAACTTTTTTTCAAATAAACAAATAAAAGCACGCAAAATTTGCGTGCTTTTATGGTGTTTTTGAGTAACAAATAATTATTTGTAGTTTTGGACGAATCTCTTGAAGAAGCCGACGCATTCCTCGATCGATTTGATATCCACGTTTTCGTTGGATGCGTGCATGCCGCCGAGTTGACTGAACGAGAGTGCGCAGGGCGTGCAACGTATGGCGTTGGTCGAGATTTGCTGAAGGACTCTGCAATCCGTGCCGCCGAACATAAGGTAGGGTACGACTGCAACGTCGGGATAGACCTCGTTGAGTGCTTTTTTGTACATTTGATAGCCTTCGCCGTTGATATCGATCATCGGGGAAGCCTCGCGCGATTGCAACACTTCGACTTCGAGGTCGTACTTCTTTGCGAGTTTGCGCAGTTTGTTGAAGCAATCTTCGCTCTTATCGGTGGGCGCAAAGCGCAGGTTTGCCACAACCCATGCGTCTTGAGGTATTACGTTCGGTGCTTGAGCGCCGCTTGACATCGTAAAGACCATCGTCGTTGCAAACATACTGTTGCCGTATGCGGCGTTGATTTTCGGAGCGAGTTTTGACACCCACCAACCCGTAAGACCGATAGTCTTGCAGAATAGGTTGAGGGGAGCGCCGAGTGCATCGCCGAGTCCGTAGATCATTGCCTTTGCCGCTTTTGACATTCTCGGCTTGAAAACGGTGTGATGCTCGCAGTAGTTTACGAAAGCCGCAAGTCTA
>ULOF01020314.1_pt1 | contig 21438 bp, 18 predicted proteins | sample 1952371 | NCBI WGS metagenome assembly ULOF01 (sample SAMEA4835597, study PRJEB28245) | human gut metagenome | biome: gut microbiome; material: fecal sample | place: Denmark | collected 2008 | reverse complement strand
AACCTTGCAATCGCACTTAAGTGCTTATTTTTTACATATATCCGCACTTGTCGGTATGCAAGCATCCCTTCTTGTGCGGATATATGAAAAAACAACCTCACGGTTGTTTGCAAGGTTGTTTTTTCGTTGGTGCCGGCGGTCGGACTCGAACCGACACGGATGATTAGTCCACAGGATTTTGAGTCCAGCGCGTCTGCCAGTTTCACCACGCCGGCGCAAGTATGAATATACCATAATCCGCCGATACTTGCAACTACTTTTAGTCATTTTGTCCTTGCGAGGAAGAAGTTTTTGTGATTTTTAACGTCGTATGTGCAGAAATTAGCAGTGCATTTTTGCATTTAATTAAATTAGAATACGTTTTACGTTGCAAACGGAAAGCAATATGCTATTATAAATTCAAAAGGAGTGCATATGAGAAAGGTTGTGTGTATGGGCGAGTGTCTGGTGGATATGACGCCTTGCGGTAACGGATATGAGAAGAGAATCGGCGGTGCGCCGTACAACGTATGCGCATGTGTGGCAAGATTGGGCGGCGAGGCGTATTATCTGGGCAAACTCGGCGGCGACGAGTATGCGGAGTTTCTAAAAAGCAAAATTGCGTCGAGCGGAGTCAGAACCGACTATATTGCCGTTGACGATACGCTCAAAACCACGCTTGCCATCGTATCGCTTACAAAAGATGGCGTAAACTTTACGTTTGAGCGCGATAACACTGCGGATTTGAATTTTTGCGAAGACGACGTTAGAGACGATATGTTTTCCCAAAGCGATATTCTTCATTTTTGTTCGGTGGGACTTGTCGGCAAGAGCGAGCGTGCGCACAGAAAAGCCATAGAAATCGCAAAAAACAAGGGTTGTATCGTTTCGTTCGACGTCAACGTGAGAGCAAATCTTTGGAACAGTATTAACGATTGCATAAGCAAAATCAACGAGTTTTTACCGTATGCGGATATCGTCAAGGTCAGTGAGGAAGAACTCAATATGCTCTCGCAGGGCAGCACCGAACAAGAGAGGGCGAATGAAATGTTTCGAGGCACGAATCTTAACATACTCATCGTGACAAAAGGCAAAGACGGGGCGGTTGCATACGACCGTTTTGGCAATGTTTGCACATCGGAAGCGGTAAAAGTCAAAGTTTCCAACACTACGGGCGCAGGCGACAATTTTATCGGAGCGGTGCTTTTCTTGCTTGCAACGGGCAAAGCGGATTTGACGATCGAATCTATGCACCACGCGCTTGACTTTGCAAACGCTCACACGGCAAAGTATTTGAGCACAAACTGACGAGTGCCTTGCAAACAGAATCGCGATATCACGACATGCAAATTAAAGATTGTACTTGTTGGCAATAATGCATATGGCGCTTTTTATAGAATAAATGTAAAATTCAGCAGCATTTTTTCATGAACTACAATGAAAAACGGACTTGGAAATCAAGTCCGTTTTTGAAATATCGATTATCGTAAGATTAGATTTGAGGAGCAAGGACGGGGCGTTTTGCGTGCTGTCCGATGACAAGTTCCTTCGTTTGCAATTTGTAGAGCGTTGCGACGGGGAGTGCGCAAACGAACGTTGCAAGGCAACCGCCGAGTTCGTAGGGGATGTCGGAGAGGAAGTATGCGCCGAACGGTACTTTCCAAATAAGCACGGTTGCCACGACGTAAACCCAGAAGTACAAAAGTTCGGAGAGTGCGGCAAGTGCGGCGTAAGATACGACGCTCATATCCTCGTGTTTGTGGTTGAACAACTTGTAGCAAACAAACGGCATTGCGTATCCGATAGCGACGGTGAGAAGCCACCATTGAACTCTATACAGTTCAGACGGAAACCACGCTATGCAACTCAGTTCGAAAATTACGGAGTAAGCAATGACCATAACCGCATTTTTCAAGGGATTCATACAAGCGGCGCAAATCACCAAAACGGGGAATACGACGTTTGCAAACGGGATTTCCAAAATAAACTGGTCGTAGCACATAATGCCGAGCAACGTGAACGTTGCAATCCAGCCTTTGAGTCCGCTCGTTCTTGCCAAGCGTTCGGTCTTTTGCAAAGAAATACCTTTCATTGTTTCTCCTTGTGACTAATACAGCCACCCTTGATATACTATCACCAAAACTTTGAGGTCGTCAAGCGTTCCGGGATTTTCGTCCTCTCCAAACAAAGTTTGGAAGTTTGCGCATTTGGAATACGAGCCGTCCGCGCTTATATAAGCGTTTTCGAGGTTGAAAACGTCGCCGTTTTCGAGCACCGCTTCGTGAAACATATAGAATCTGCGTTGAGATAGGCGGAAAGAAATCTTATCTTGCCTATCTTCGAAAAACTTTACGATAGACTCGTATGCGGTGTTGCCGTAGCAAGGAATTTGCCACGAAGCTATCAATTCTCCGTCGGTTTTTGCGTGGGGGCGAGAATCGCCGTTTGAAATCTCCGTTTCCGAACTCGGATTGCGCAATTCGAGAGTGAAGTAGAGTTGTTTTCCGTCCACGACCGTATATCGTGCATCGTCGGAGGTTTCGTCACCGCCCAAAACGCCGTTGTCGCACGCAAAAAGAGCAAGACAAAGCACGATTAGCGTTGCCGCCGTAACAATTGTTGCTAAAGCCTTTTTGCGTGTGTTCATATGCGCCTCACATAGAGAGTTATTTTCAGTGTTGTCGATTATGTTACGCTATTTCGATTTGCAATCAGCCCAGAGAAATGACGGATGTTGCGCTACTGTAAGAGCCAACGGGTGTCGGGGGAACGTCGAGTCCTATTTCGGTGGCGTAAACGTAGCAAATCGCAACCGCCATATCGACGCCGTCCGCAAGGACGTAGTTACCGTCGGAGTCTTTTTCGAGGGTGTCGACCCACTTTTGAAGCACGTTATAGGTTTTGCCATCGTCAACGGATTTGGTGTATTTGGTCATATCGATTCCGTTGAGGTAGCCGTACAAAATGCCGTATCTTGAATCGCCGATAGAGTCGTATTGCGACACGATTTCTTTGCCGTAGTCGTCAAAGAGGCGGTCGAGGTTGATCATATCGTCGATTTTGAAGTTGTAGTATGCATCGCCCTTTGTATCGTCGTAGGGGTAGATGCCTTGCATTGTTTTTTCGTAAACGAGGCTGTATTTTTCCTCACCTCTCATAAGCGAACCGCTTGCGAGGGGTCTGCCTGTAAAGCCTATCCAGTTGGGGTTGCCGATATATTTGGTGAAGTTGCCGTCCTTGTCCGTGTCATAGTAGGAAAGAAGCGCGTTGTAACTTACGGGCGCGTTCTTGGGGTCGTATGCGAGGTTTGCGAGCGTGAGAACGATGCTGCTTGCCTTGTCGTAGCCGTATGCCGTGCCATAGTAGGCATCGGAAGAATCGACGGTTTTGAGGTAATTGACGATTTTGACGACGTAATCGTCAAAGGATTCGTCCGTTTTGTTTGCTTGTGACAAATATTGTCTGTATTGATTGTACATAAGCGACCAACTGTACGCATAGTCCAAAATGCTTTGCCAGCCGTTTTTGTAAGTTTGGCCGTCCCATTCGGAAACGTACGTGGTGTAGAGCGGGCAACCGTCTTTTTCGTAGAGCTCGTCGGAAAGATTTCCGTTTTCATCGATAACGCTGTCGATTTTTTTCAAATTGGTTTTGAACGATTCGGCGTCGCCGTCGGTGTAGATATTACCCGTGAGGTATCTCGAATACATAAGCGGCACGCGGTCTTGCGTCGTAGCGGCGGCTTTTGCGGTTGCAAATTCTTCGCTTGCAAGATAGTTTTTAAGTGACGTTTTTAAGCTTTGGCAGAGAGCGTCTGTAGGCGTTTCGTCCTTGGGGTTGCACGCGACAAGTGAGACGGCAAGTACGAGAACAACGACGAGTGCCAGACACAAAATCTTTACGCTTTTGTTTTTCATTGGTTAATCTCCTTTTTCAAATCTCGGATATGCGACTTTGCATATCCTCGATAGTTTTTTTTCAGGAATCTAACCGCCTGTTTTAACTGAATCGTTGTCTTTGACAACCACGGTGTCGATTGTCATCAAGCCTTAAAAACTTGCGTTTTTTTGCTTGAATCTACGCCTCGAAACCGATGGATCGCGTGCCGAATTTTGCTTTGAAAAACAAAAAACGCACCTTGTCGTGCATTCCTTCATTGCGTGCAGCAGGGCAAATCGGGAGCACGTTTTTGCCTTGACGACACTCAAATACGGTGACTTCTGACTTATGAAAAAGAGGGCGCAAAACGCTCCGACGATTTCAAATACAGTGGTGGCGGTTGTTCGGGAATCGAACCCGATGTCAAATCTACTCAGCATAACAACTTTTCAAACCGTATTCTATTCAGTTGCTTTAATCATACCACCGAAATCGACGTTTGTAAAGGCGTAGAGCGTTCGATTGTCCGATATTTAAGTTGAAAATCGTCAAATAGCACGAAAAGAGCGGCAAAATCGGCGGATTTACAGTTTTTTAAGGTAAATTCGCACGAAATTGAGTGTTGACCTAAAAATAATCGGGTGATATACTGTTTGTGAAACAGGAGATAAGCCATGAACAGTGCGATTATCGGACTCGGAGTCATTGGAAAAGTGCATTACGACACCTTGAAAAAGCAGGGTGAAAACGTCGTTGCGATTTGCGATATAGACAGTGGCAAACTCGCAAATTTTTCCGCAGACAGAAAATACGACGACTACAAAAAGATGCTTGACGACGGCGGTATCGACGTCGTTCACGTCTGCACGCCGCATTATTTGCACGCCGAAATGGTCGTTTATGCGTTGAACAAAGGCGTAAACGTGCTTTGCGAAAAACCGCTTTGTATTTGCGTTGAGGATATTGCGAGAATCGAAGAAGCGGAGAAAAAATCAAAAGGTATGCTCGGTATTTTTGACCAGTATACCGCAATCGAGTGGGTTAGAAACAATATTTCCGCTTTTGGAGGCAATCCGAACAATATCACGCTTATGGGGCAGAGCGCCGGCGCGATGAGCATTCAAACCCTCATTTGCTCGGATATGCTCAAAGGCAAGGTTAAGGGCGCCGTTATGCTCTCTGGCGGTGGAAAACGCGGCGTGATTTTGCCGATTTCAAAGCCGAACGTCGCATATTGGAATAAACTTGTCAAGGCAAGCGGCGCACAAAGTTTCGCGGAGTTCAAAAATCTCGACGCAAAGACCGTTTGGACGACGTGGAAAACAAAATTTCCGATCGGAAAAGCACTCTGCACAAAACCCGTTATCGACGGAGAACTCGTCAAAGACAAACGCTACGATACCGATATCCCGATCGTGCTGGGAACGGTCAAAAAGGACTTGCTTCCGCCCGTGCTGAATCATATGGCAAGAGCGTTTGCAAGAGGGCAGAAAAAGAAAAACGCGCCTTGTTACGTCTTTTCGCTTACGCACCTGTTGCCGCCCGACGACGCCTCTTTCCATTCCTGCGACCTATGGTACGTGCTCGGGTCGCTCGGAAAATCTCCTCGTCCGTTCACGAAGGCGGATTGCGAGTTGTCAGACGAAATCGTTGACAGAATGGCTGAGTTCGCACGCTCGCAAAACCCGAACATAAAGGGAAAAGAGGATTGGAAAACTTATTCTTCAAAGAAAGATATAAAAGTGTTTGAATAATCGCGATACTCTGTGATTTTGCGGATTCTAAACGCTTGAAATTGAATTTTGCATAAGAAAATGCGACGGATTTACCGTCGCATTTTTGCTTTTGTGTATTACGCTTTTGCGTTTTGAAACGACTTATCGTTTTAATGCTCGAATTGAGAGTTGTAGAGGTTGAAATAGAATCCGCCTTTCTCGATGAGTTGCTCGTGCGTGCCTTTTTCGATGACGTTGCCCTTGTTCATAACGAGGATTACGTCCGCATTCTTTATGGTGGAGAGGCGGTGCGCAACGATGAACGAGGTCTTGTTTTGCATAAGTTTTTCAAACGCTTGCTGGATTTTGAGTTCGGTGCGGGTGTCGATGGAACTCGTAGCCTCGTCGAGTATGAGCATCGGCGGGTGAGTGAGCATGACTCTTGCGATGCACAAAAGTTGCTTCTGTCCTTGCGATATATTGCCACCGTCGTCGTCGAGAATCGTGTCGTAGCCGTTTTCAAGGTGAGTGATGAAGTTGTGAACGTGCGCCGCTTTTGCCGCTTCGACGACTTCTTCGTCGGTTGCGTCTGGCTTTCCGTAGGCTATGTTTTCTCTCACAGTGCCTTTTTTGAGCCACGTGTCTTGAAGCACCATGCCGTAACTCAAACGGAGCGACTTTCTCGTCACTTCGGATATGTCTTTGCCCTCGACTTCGATTTTGCCGCTGTCGGGGTCGTAGAAACGCATAAGAAGGTTGATAAGGGTGGTTTTGCCGCAACCCGTAGGTCCGACGATTGCGACTCGTTGTCCGCTCTTTACGCTCAGCGAGAAGCCTTGAATAAGAGGCTTGTCCTTGACGTAGGAAAAGTATACGTCGTCGATGGAAATGTTGCCTTTGGCGTCCGTAAGATCTTCAAAGTCTTGGTCGGAAGATTGATTCTGCGCTTCGAGAAGGTCGAATACGCGGCTCGCCGCCGCCGTCGCGCCTTGAAGTTCGGTGACGACGCCCGTGATTTCGTTGAAAGGCTTGGTGTACTGCGTGGCGTAGGATAAAACGCAGGAGAGCGCGCCTACGGACAGGGTGCTCATACCCGGAACGACGTTGCCTTTTATCACCAAATAGACGCCGAGAACGCATACCACGACGTAGATGACGTTGTTGACGAATCTTGTGCAGGGATTGACCATTGCAGAGTAGAAAGCGGCGTTCTGTCCCCACGTTTTCAATTCGCCGTTGATTTTGGCAAATCTCGACTCGGCGCGCTTTTCATAGCCGAAAAGTTTGACGACGCGTTGGTTGGAGAGCATCTCCGTCACGAGTCCCGAAAGTTCGCCGCGCTTTTTGGCTTGCATGGCAAACATGTTGTGACAGCCCTTTGCGATGAAGTACGCAACGAAAAGCGAGAGGGGAGTCAGACATACCACGACAAGCGCTATAAGCCAGTTGTACCAAAGCATAAAGGCGAGCGTTCCGATTATCGTCACGATACCGCTGAAAAGTTGCGAGAAGCCTTGTATCAAGCCGTCGGAGATTTGGTCTACGTCGTTGCCGACTCTCGACATAAGGTCGCCGTGGGAGTTGGAATCGATGTAGGAGAGGGGAACGTCGTTGAGTTTTGCGTACGCACTCGAGCGAAGGTCGCGAATGGTGCGGAAGGACGCAAAGTTGATGCACAAAGACGAGAGATACTGAAACACGAACACGCACGCGATAAGCCCTGCGAGTATGCCCGCGTTTTTGAGAATAATCTCGAAGTTTACGTCGTTTTCGCCAACGATATAGTCGACGGTTTTGCCTATGACGACGGGCGCAAGCAACGTCGCCGCTATTTGCAACGCAGAAAGGATGAGCGCAAGTATAATGACGGGCACGTACGGGCGCGCGTAAGTCAACAATTTTTTGATTGCCGCAAAATCCGTTCTCGTTTTCGGAGTATCCGAATTTTTGGGAGAGCGGATTCTCTTGGAATTCTTCGGAGCAGTGATTTTGCCTTTGGAATCAACGTTCGGTTGAGAATTTACGGATAACGGAGCGTTTGCGTTCATTTGAGAATCAACGCTCGGTTGGGAAACGGCGTTCATTTGGGAAACGGCGTTCTTTTGAGAAGCGGAGTTCTTTTGAGAATTTACGGACAACGGAGCGTTTGCGTTCATTTGAGAATCAACGCTCGGCTGGGAAACGGCGTTCATTTGGGAAACGGAGTTCTTTTTGATATTCGGATTATTTGAGGAGGGAGTTTTCATTTGTTTTCATCCTCCTTGTTTTGCGACAGGCAAATCTCTTTGTACACGTCGCAGGATTTTATGAGTTGATCGTGCGTGCCTAAACCGACGATTTTGCCTTCGTCCATAACGACGATGAGGTCGCAGTATTTTATGCTCGTGGCACGCTGTGAAACCACGACGGTGGTGAGTCCTTTTTCAAGGCGCAGATGACAGAGCGCTTTGCGGAGTTTTGCGTCGGTGGCAAAGTCGAGCGCACTCGACGAATCGTCCAAAATGAGAATATCGGGGTTGGAAACGAGCGCTCTTGCAACGGTGAGGCGTTGGCGTTGTCCGCCCGAAAGATTCTTGCCGCCTTGAGCGATTTGAGTTTGCAAACCGTCTTTCAATGCATTGACGAATTCTGCCGACTGCGAAACTTCGAGGGCGTTTTGCAATTGCTCGTCGGTGGCGTTTTGGTTTGCCCAAAGCAAATTGTCCTTTATGCTTCCTTCAAACAAGACTGCTTTTTGAGGAGCGACTCCGAAGATTTCGCGGAGTTGAATATTGGTGTAATTTTTGACGTTTTCGCCGTAGACGAGCACTTCGCCCTCCGTTGCGTCGTAGAGTCTCGACATAAGCGATACGAGGGTGGTTTTGCCGCTGCCCGTGCCGCCCAAAATGCCGACGCTGTCGCCTTTTTGCACGGTTAGATTTACGTTTTTCAAGAACGGCTCGGAATTGTCGCCGTAACCGAAAGAGACGTTTTTCATCTCGATTGCAGGAGCGGTTTCGTCTTTGAGCGCGCCGCTGCCTTCGCTCATGGACGAGGAAACTTCAAACACTTCGTTTATACGAGCAGCAGACGCCGAAGCCTTGGTGAAAGTCACCAAAAGATTGGCAAAGACGATGAGCGCGTTGAGAATCTGCGTCATATAGTTGACGAGCGCGATTATTTCGCCTTGCGTGAGGTTGCCTGCGTATACGGTTTTTCCGCCGAAATACAAAATCGCGATTATTGCGAGGTTGAGAACGGAATAGGTGAGCGGATTGAGAAGGGAAGATACCGCGCTGACTTTTACGGACGCTTTGGAAAGAGATTGCGCCGCATTGTCGAAAATTGTCTTTTCACGCTCTTCTGCGCCGAAAGCGCGCACGACTCTCGCACCGGATAAGTTCTCTTTGGTGAGCCTCGACACGTCGTCGAGTTTTGACTGCACTTGCTTGTATTTGGGCATCGTGGAGAGCATTATCGCCGCAAGCATCGCGCCTATCAAAAGCGCCGCTGCCACGAATATCAAGGAGAGTTTGAGGTCGATGAGCATTGCCATCACGATTGCGCCTACTGCGATGAAGGGAGCGCGCAAAACGAGGCGAATGAACATTGCCACCGCTTGCTGCGCCTGATTGACGTCCGACGTAAGACGCGTGATGAGCGACGTGGTGGAAAACTTGTCGAGTTCGGTGTAAGAAAACGTGTTGATATGAGCGTACAAATCGCGCCTTAAGTTCGTGCCGAATCCGAGAGATGCGCGAGAGGCGAAAAATTGCGCCGTGAGGGCAAAAGCAAGCCCGAATACGCCGAGCGCAAGCACTATAAGACCGCCGTAAACCAAGCCCGAAAAATCGCCGTTTCGCCCCATAGGTATGGCGTTGTCGATTATCCACGCCACGACTATCGGCGTGAACAACTCGAACACCGCTTCTATGAGTTTGAATATCGGGCCGAACACGGTTTTTAGACGGTAGCCTTCGAGATATTTGAGAAGTTTGAACATAATTTCGTTTTTTCGTCCTTTCGTGTTTCAAATACTGATTTTAGCACACGGACGGGGTTTTATCAATCGATATGAGGTCAGATTTTATACCGACTTATATTGACATTTGTAAAACAAATTATTATACTTATCTAGATAAAAAATTAAGGGAGATACCAAAAATGAGTATTTGGCACGACGTTGACCCCAAACGAATCACACCGACGGATTTTCTCGCTTGCATAGAGATTTCCAAAGGCAGCAAAAATAAATACGAACTCGACAAAGAAAGCGGTTCTTTGATTTTGGACAGAGTTCTTTATACTTCCACGCACTATCCCGCGAACTACGGCTTTATTCCGCTCACTTACAGTGAGGATAACGACCCTCTCGACGTGCTTGTGCTTTGCTCCGAGCCGATCGTGCCGCTCGCCCTCGTAAGATGCTATCCTATCGGCGTGATGATGATGCAAGACAGCGGAGAGATGGACTACAAAATCATCGCGATTCCCTTCAAAGATCCGACTTGGAATACATACAAGGAAATCGAGGAATTGCCCGCTCACATTATGGAAGAAATGTCGCACTTCTTCAGAGTGTACAAACAACTCGAAGGAAAGCAGACCACGGTCTTCCAAGTTAAAAACAGAGAATTTGCGGAACTTATCATCAAGGATAACCTAGAAGCATACAAGAAAAAATTTAACGTGAAATAAAACTTTTGCCTTTTGGCAACACGGAGAAATATGAAATACGATTGTATCGTCATAGGCGGCGGTATCGTGGGTTGCGCAACGCTTGACAGACTTGCGCGTCGCAACCTCAGAGTTTTGCTCCTCGAAAAGCAAGACGACGTCGCCTCTTTTTCAACAAGAGCCAACAGCGGAATCGTGCACGCAGGATACGACTGCGACCCGAATACGCTCAAGGCTTCTTTTAACGTCAAGGGAAATCCGCTCGTGTGGAAAGACGCGGAAGAACTCGACGTGCCGCACCTCAAATGCGGCTCTATCGTCGTTGCGACCAAAGAGGAGTACGATGGAATCGAAACGCTCGCAAAGAAAGCGAAAGCAAACGGCGTGGAAGTGGAGATTTGGGATAGAGAAAAGACTCTTGCCTTCGAGCCGCATATTGCGGACGATATAGAGTTTTCGCTCTACGCTCCGAGCGCAGGCATCGTTTCGCCTTATCAACTGTGCATTGCGTACGCAGACAGAGCAATCCTCAACGGTGCGGAAATACTGCTTGAAAGAGAAGTTGTCGCAATAGAGGATAAAGACGGCGGATATATCGTCAAAACGAACGACGGTGAGTTTGAAACGACGTATATCGTCAACTGCGCAGGCGCACACGGTGCAAAGGTGAACGACCTTGCAGGCGCGGAACATTTCGAAACGACGTATAGAAGAGGCGATTATTTCGTGCTCGATAACACAGAGAGGAAAAACGTCAATACCGTCATATTCCAACTTCCTACCCTTCACGGCAAGGGCGTGCTCGTCGCTCCCACCGCAGACGGAAACGTCATATACGGGCCTACGGCAATAGACACTACGGACGACGACGATACCGCATCTTCGCTCGACTCGCTCGACGCATTGAGAAAGAGCGTTCCGCTCTCGTATAAGTGCCCTGCGTTCAACAAGTGCATAAGAGTGTACTCGGGATTGCGTACCATTATCGGTCACGACTTCGTTATAGGAAAATCTCAAATCAAAAAGAACTTCGTTATGGCAATCGGAATTTGCTCCCCGGGGCTTACCTCCGCTCCTGCCATTGCCGAATATATCGACGAGCAAATTGCAAATGCGTCGGGCGCGGCTCTCAAAGACGAATACGTCAGAGTTATGCCAAAACATAAGAGATTGCTCGAACTCGGCGAGGACGAACTCAACGCTCTGATAAGAGAGAATAACGCTTGGGGCAGAATCGTGTGCCGCTGTGAAAAGGTCACCGAGGCGGAAATCGTGGACGCTATCCACTCGCCGCTCGTCGCTTATACCGTGGACGCCGTAAAACGCCGCACGAGAGCGGGTATGGGCAGATGCCAGGGCGGTTTCTGCGGTCCGAGAGTTATGGAGATCATATCGAGAGAATTGAATATTCCGCTCGATAAAGTGAGAAAGGGCGGCGGAGAAGATTCCTCTATCGCCGTGTGCAGAGTTAAGGAGGTGCAAAGATGAGAGAACTTTCATACGACGTCGTGATTATCGGCGGCGGCCCTGCAGGTATGGCGGCGGCTTTGGCATCTCGTAAGCAAGGCGCAAAGACGCTAATTCTCGAAAGAGACGTGCGCCTCGGAGGCATACTCAATCAATGTATTCACCAAGGCTTCGGACTCCACTATTTCGGAGAGGAAATGACGGGCCCCGAATACGCAGACAGATTCCGCAAAATGGTCGAAGCGGAAGATATTGACGTTATGCTCGAAAGCATGGTGCTTTCCCTTGATGAAAACAAGGAGGTCAAAGTGCTTTCGCCTACGCAAGGATTCTGCAGTATAAAAGCAGGCGCAGTGGTGCTTGCTATGGGGTGCAGAGAACGCACCGCAGGCGCAATCGCTTTGCCCGGCACTCGCCCCGCAGGCGTGTATACCGCAGGTATGGCGCAGAAAATATGCAACCTTGACGGATATCTCGTCGGCAAAGACGTGGTTATCCTCGGAAGCGGCGATATCGGCTTGATTATGGCAAGACGTATGACAACCGAGGGCGCTAACGTCAAACTCGTTCTCGAACTTATGCCGTATTCAAGCGGCCTTAAACGCAATATCGTGCAATGCCTCGACGACTACGGTATCCCCATCAAATACAGCCACACAATCACGAGAGTGGAGGGTAAGCCGCGTATGACGGGACTTTGGTATGCCCCCGTCGGCGCTGACAGAAAACCCGACCTTTCAAAAGAGGAGTACGTCGCGTGCGATACGCTGTTGCTGTCGGTCGGTCTTATCCCGGAAAACGATCTGCTGAACGGTACGAGCGTCGAAATGAGCAGAGTGACGAACGGCGCCGTGGTTGACGAAAACAGAATGACCAGCGTGAAAGGTATCTTCTCTTGCGGAAACGTGCTTCACGTCCACGACCTCGTAGATAACGTTTCTCACGAGGCGGAAATCGCAGGCGAACACGCCGCTTTGTTTGCTCTCGGTAAAGCCGAAAACGGCGCGGAACAAGTGAACGTCACGGCAAAAGACGGAGTGAGATACGCACTTCCTCAAAAAGTGAATAAGGGCGAGGGTAAAGTGCAGATTTTCTTCCGAGTCGGCGACGTGTATAAGAACTGCAAACTAGTCGTGGAAAGCGGCGGAAATATCCTTGCAAGCAAGAAGTGCATGGTGCTTGCGCCCGGTGAAATGGGCAACGTCGTCATTGACAAATCCCAAGTGACCGACGACATTACTGTGAGGCTTGAAAAATGAATACGATTTGCATAAATTGCCCTATGGGCTGTCCTCTCACGATAGAGGAAATTAACGGCGAAGTGGTTGTGAGCGGCAACACTTGCAAAAGAGGAGAGTTGTACGGAAAGGAAGAGTATACTCACCCCAAAAGAAACGTGACTACGCTCGTTGAAACCGTATCGGGCGGCGTTGCTTCTTGCAAAACTTCAACCACCGTTCCAAAAGAGAAAATCTTTGACGTGGTGGCGTATATTGGCAAACTGCGTGTTCCCGACGACGTGAAAATCGGTGACGTCGTTGCAAAAAACGTGCTCGATCTCGGCGCGGACGTGGTTATCACGGGAAGAAAGTAATTTTATCAACACGGAGTTTATATTGCTAAAAAATATAGATAAAGTCCGTGTTGCAGCGTTTTTTTGACGATATCCTTTCGCTTTGCGCGAAAACATATCGGCGTGTGCAAAAGAGAAAATGAGAATCAAGGGAAGGAGAATATTCAACTATAGACCTATGTTGTGGTTTGCTCTTTCTCTCGTTGCGGGCATAATTGTGTCCGAAGCGTTTTACGGCTTGCCAACGTGGGTGTATCTTGCGTTGCTTGCCGTTTTTATTTTGGCGTTTTCGCTTACCGCCGCTTTCAAAAAGTCGAGAAAACTCTTCTACATTCCGCTTGCACTGCTCGTAGGATTCGTCGCGATGACGAGTACGAATTTGCAATATAACTCGGTAAAACCGAATAATTATACGGGCGAAATGACCGTCAGAGTCAATAGCGAAATCGTGTATAACGGCAAAAGTTATTCCTTCGACGCCGACAGAATCACCATAAACGGAATAACGATAAAGTACGAGGCGAGGGTGTACGCATACCTTGACGACATCGAATTTTCGCCCGGCGATACGGTGAAGGTGAACGGAAAACTCCGCTACTTTGCGCACGAAAAATTCGACAACTATTATCCGCGCAAAATTTCAAGCGGGCAAAGATATTCGCTTACAGCATATTCGGCATACAAGGTTGCATCGGGCAAACTCGATTTTCCCGAAAACCTGCAGGTCAGAATCAAGCGGATTCTCCATACGCATCTCGACGATAAGACCGCTTCGATAGTGCAAGCTCTCGTCATAGGCGATAAGTCGGGCATCGACTCGAATATGTACGACGACATAAAGTCAAGCGGTTTGGCACACGTGCTTGCCGTGAGCGGTCTTCACGTCACGACGCTTGCGACAGCACTCTATTTCGTGCTTAAAAAACTCAAAGTCAATCCCAAAATCAGTTTCGTGATCGTGCTGATCGCAACGTTTTTCTATTCGATGCTTTGCTCGTTTACGGCATCGTCGTTGCGCGCCGTCATTATGAGCGGTGTGTATATGTTTTCCTCCGCATTCTCAAGGAAGAAAGACGATTTGTCGTCGATTTCGCTCGCCGCAATCGTCATTCTGCTCGTGCGCCCCGCAGACCTTTTCGACGTGGGATTTCTGCTCTCGTTTGCTTCGGTCACGGGAATCTTCCTCTTTGACAGACCTTTTGAAAGAACGGGACTCAAAATCGTGAATAAAATCAGCCCGAAACGCAAACTCGGAACGAATTTCGCAAAAGTGTGCGCGCTTTCCTTTGCAACAAACCTTTTCACTCTTCCGTTCGTGGCGTACTTTTTCGGCGAAGTGCCGACACTGTTCGTGCTTTCAAATTGGTTGATTTTGCCGTATATTATGGCGTTTTACGTAGTTGCGATAGTGCTGACGTTGCTCGCGTCGATCACGGGTATGGGCGCAATCGTTTTGCCACTCAAATATTTGCTTATTCCGTTCAGACTTTTCGTTGGGTTGGTGGGCAGCGTGAGTATTGCGACGGCGTCGGTCGCCGCCGACGTCGTAACGCTCGTGGCACTCGTCGTCGTGATGGTGTTCATGTCAAGATTCGTGTTTCTCGACAGAGTGAAAAAGTGCAGAGGAGTGTGCGTTATGCTGTGCGCGTTTATGATGTTGCGCTCGCTTCTCGTCGCGTTTTGCTGATTGATCGGGGCGTGTGGCGTTGCGATTTCGATTGTGGTTATAGGGAATTCCATATCGATTTTTTGCACGTTTTTGGCGAAATCCGTGGATTAAACGTGGGTTTTGACGGAAAAAAATAAAAATGTATTGCGCTCGCACGCTTTGTGTGATAATATGATTATGTTTATAATACTCTAATGAGGGAGTATAATACTCTGATAAGGGAGTGCAAACTATGCAAGACATCAAACTCGGACCGTTCGACGGTATCACCGCAGTGCTCGTCATCGTCGCTTGTATCATCGCGGCGGCTTGTCTCGTTGCAGTTTTCGTCGTTAATATCATCAAGGCTATCAAAGAGCATTTCGACGATAAAGAGGATAAAGCGGAAGACGAATTCTTTGCCGAATACGGCGTTACGGGTGAGGAATTGCGCCTCAACCAAAAAATCGCTCAAAAACGTAACGAACTTATGAGCCTTATGCACAGTAGAAAGGCAAGACGTGCCTCTATGGCACAAAAATCCGAGCCTGATGCGTCGCCCGAAACGCAAGAACCCGTCGAAGAAACTCCTATTGAGCCCGCTCCCGTCGAAGAGCCGATTGCTCCTGCAGCCGAACCTGCTCCGATTGAGTTTGCTCCCAAGGAGGAAGTGAAGGAAGAACCTATTCCCGAACCCGTCAAAGAAGAGCCGATCCCCGAACCTGCTCCCGAACCTGTTAAAGAGGAAGTTAAACAAGAGCCTGTCGTTCAACCCGAACCGATTAAGGAAGAAGTTAAGGAAGAACCCAAACCCGAACCTATCTCTGAACCCGTCAAGGAAGAGGTTAAACCCGAACCTATCGTCGAGCCCGCTCCCGTTGAGCCTGCTCTCGTCGAAGAGCCTAAGAAACAGGGCGTTGCAAAACCCGCCGCTAAGAAAGTCGTCAAGAAGAAACCCGACGATTGGTCTAAATACGACGGAACTTACGAAGGATACTACTACGATCCCGAAGACGCTTGCTACTATGAAGGCACTCCGTCTCCCGATCTTGCAAAGAAACTCGCCGCAAAAGAGGCTGAACTCGAAGCGCTCAACGCAAACAAGGATAAGAAAGTCGTCATCAAGAAAGTCGCTCCTCCGTTTGCCGCGCTCAAGACGCCCAAGAATAAACGTCAAGCACCAAAGCCCGTTGCAGGATTTGACGAGTCCGTCATTTACGGCAAGTACGTCATCGAACACGTGGATAAGGGCGACGGAACGCAAGAGTGGTTCTACACCCTCTACGACGCAAGCGGAAACAATATCTACGAGAGTTCCAACTACACGACTCAAGAGTACTGCGAGAGAGCAATCAACCGCTTCAAATCTCACGCTATCATCGGCACTTACACGATCGAAGCCGCAGACGGCAAATTCTTCTTCGTGCTTAAGCGTAAAACATACGTCCATAAGGGCTCGCCTCAAAACACCTTCGAAGATGCAAACAGCCATATGAGAGAAATCAAAAACTTTGCGCAAACCGATATAGTCAGAGTGCAATAATGAAAAAGGGCGCAACGGTCAATCCGTTGCGCTTTTCATAACGAGCAAAACTCAGAATAAAGGAAAAATTGTATATATGGATTTTTCGACTTTGAAAAACAATCTTGAAAAACGCGGATTTGTAGTTTCATTGTTTTCAACGATAAACGAAGCAAACGAGTATCTCAATGCGCAAATAGATGACAAAAGCATCGGATTCGGCGGCTCTGTGACTCTCGATGAGATGGGTATTCTTAAAATGCTCGAAAAGCACAACAAGGTGCTGTATCGCTTCGACAATCCCGACGGAAAAACTCCCGTCGAGGTGATGAAAGAGTCGCTCACCGCAGACGTTTTTCTCACAAGTGCAAACGGCGTTGCCGAAACGGGTGAGATCGTCAATATCGACGGCAATTGCAACAGAATCGCAGGGGAGTTGTACGGTCACGAAAGAGTTTATATCATCGTCGGCAAAAACAAGATTGCGCCCGACTTCGAGAAGGCTCTGTGGCGTGCAAGAAATATTGCTGCGCCGAAAAACGCCGTGCGACTTCACAAAAACACGCCCTGCGCAGTGGACGGCGTGTGCCACGATTGCTCAAGCCCCGAACGTATTTGCAAAGGCTTGGCAGTGCTGTGGAGAAAACCCACGAATTGTCCGTACGAAATTGTTGTGATAGACGAAGAATTAGGTTATTGATGACGAAGAATTAGGTTATTGATTGAGATTTAATAATTAATAATGAATAATGAATAATTAATAAATGAGGGTGGACTCTGTCCACACCCGATGGATAATGATATCAATCCGAACGGAATGAGAATAATCAATGAATATTGCAAAAAAACACTCGTGCGAGTGTTTTTTTTGTAGATTATTCGTTGTCGGTTTTCGGTAAGTCGGGGAAACTTTGTTTACTTGTTGAAATCGGTGTTTTCTTTGGACGCTTCCTTGTAAAAGGCGTTTTCTTTTGTTGCGGAGTTTTCGTCGCTTTGTTCGTCCGTTTCGTTAATCGCTTTTGTTTCGTTAATCGCTTTTGTTTCGTCGGGAGCGATTTCGGAAGATGGGATTTCCGTTGTGGTTGTTTGCTTTGTATTGTTTTCGACGTGAGAGTTACTTTTCTTCTTTGACTTTTTGCGAATGTGCTTTTCTACGAGCGGAATTAAAGTTTCGATTATCGATTCAAGCCCTTGTCTGACTTCTTCTATCATAATGCAGACGATGAACGTGACCGTGATAAATCCGAGCATAATCAAGAACGCATACTTGCTTTGATAATATTCACTGCAATGGAATATGTTTTCGTACATATAAGAGCGCATTTCGTTGCTGTCGTGAATCAGATATACGCCAAACATTTTTGAGGAGAGCGAAACGACAAACTTTGCCGCTGCTCCCGATTGCATTTTAATGTCTTTGAGGGCAAGCAATATAATTACTGCCGGTGCGGTGCGGATAATCGAGGCGTGTGACGAGTTTAGGAAGTAACCTGCAATAAAAGTCGCAACGTAAACGAGAATTGGAATAAATATCCATTTTTTCGGAACTTTTACGTCGTACTTTCTAATAAACGCACCGATAAAGTACAGCAAAATGAACCATGCGACACTAAATCCTTCTTCAAGCGATAGTTGCGGCACGATATGAACGTCACTTGAAAGTATCCCTGCAACGATTGCAAATATACATATCGCAAAGTGAGTCTTTTTGTCGATATTGCCTATGATTACGTTCAAAAACGGCGACGCAAGCATCATAAATATGTAGGCAGAGAAGAACCAGTATTTGCCGCTTACCACGGGGAAGAGGGAGGACAGCAACCATTGAACGCTGAAACTTTCTTTGCCGTTGACGATAATAAACGCAATGAAAAGCGCAACGCTGTACGTCCATACTTGCGCATATAATTTGATGAGTTTTCTCCAGTTGGGTTTTGTCGAACGACAAGTGAAGTAAGCGCTTATCAGTACAAAAACGTTGACTGACGGACTGAAAAGCGAATAAAGAATCCTTCCGAACACGAAGTTTGCGCCGACCATATGGTCGATGAATCCGCCGTGTCCTAAAAAGTGCGTCGAAACTATGAGAAACATTGCAACGATTCTTGCAATATCAAACGCAATATTGCGACCGCCGTCGGAACGTTTGTCGGCTATTGAAGGCGCGTCTGGCAATTGCGATTGGTTTTCAGAAAATGATTGTGCGTCTTCCATATCTATATATTAGCGCAGATTTTGCGTGTAGACAACAAAAAAGCACCTTTTCAGGTGCTTTTGTGTTTTGGCTTTACTTTGCTTACGCAAAGGCTATGCTCGTTCGCTTGTGCGAATGAGTTATTTCGTCAAACCTTCTTGAACTGCGACCGCACAAGCAACGCTTGCACCAACCATTGGGTTGTTGCCCATGCCGATCAAGCCCATCATTTCCACGTGTGCGGGAACGGATGAAGATCCTGCAAATTGTGCGTCGGAGTGCATTCTGCCCATCGTGTCCGTCATGCCGTAGGAAGCAGGGCCTGCCGCCATGTTGTCGGGGTGGAGCGTACGACCCGTGCCACCGCCCGACGCGACGGAGAAGTATTTTTTGCCGTTGTCAACGCACCATTTCTTGTAAGTGCCTGCGACGGGGTGTTGGAAACGAGTGGGGTTGGTGGAGTTGCCTGTGATGGAGACGTCAACGTCTTCAAGACGCATAATCGCAACGCCTTCGGTGACGTCGTCTGCGCCGTAAACTCTGACTGCCGCGCGCTCGCCGTTTGAATAGGGAGTTTCTTTGACGACTTTGACTTCACCGGTGAAGTAGTCCATCTTGGTTTGCACGTAAGTGAAGCCGTTGATACGGGAAATGATGAACGCCGCGTCTTTGCCGAGTCCGTTGAGGATGACTTTGAGCGGAGTCTTTCTGACTTTGTTTGCCGTTCTTGCAATGCCGATTGCGCCTTCTGCTGCCGCAAACGATTCGTGTCCTGCGAGGAATGCGAAGCATTTGGTGCTTTCTCTAAGGAGCATTGCGGCAAGGTTGCCGTGTCCGAGACCGACTTTGCGTTGTTCTGCAACGGAGCCGGGGATGCAGAAGGATTGGAGCCCTTCGCCGATTGCTTCTGCCGCGTCTGCCGCGTTCACGCAATTCTTTTTGATTGCGATTGCGCAACCTACGGTGTACGCCCACACTGCGTTTTCAAAGCAGATGGGTTGGATGCCTTTGACGATTGCGTTGCAATCAACGCCCTTGGAAAGGCAAATATCTCTTGCTTCTTCGAGGTCCTTGATGCCGTATTGTGCAAGAACGCCGTTGATTTTGTCTATTCTTCTTTCATAACCTTCAAATGTTACACTCATTGTTTCGTCCTCCGATTATTCTTGACGCGGGTCAATCCACTTCACAGCACCGTCTTCGGCTTTGTATCTGCCGTACGTGCCCGTGCATTTTGCAAGCGCTTCGTTTGCGTCTACGCCTTTCTTGATCATATCCATAAACACGCCGAGTTTGCAGAATTGATAGCCGATGATCTCGTTGTTTGCATCAAGTGCGACTTTGGTGACGTAACCTTCTGCCATTTCAAGATAACGAGGTCCTTTGGAAACGGTGGAGTACATAGTGCCGATTTGGCTGCGATGTCCTTTGCCGAGGTCTTCAAGGCCTGCGCCGATGACGAGTCCGCCTTCGGAGAATGCGGATTGCGTTCTGCCGTATACGATTTGCAAGAAAAGTTCACGCATAGCAGTGTTGATTGCGTCGCACACAAGGTCGGTGTTGAGCGCTTCGAGAATGGTCTTGCCTGTGAGAATTTCAGCCGCCATTGCCGCAGAGTGCGTCATGCCCGAGCAACCGATCGTCTCCACCAAAGCCTCTTGAATCACGCCGTCTTTGACGTTGAGCGTGAGTTTGCATGCGCCTTGTTGAGGTGCGCACCAGCCGATGCCGTGCGTAAGGCCGCTGATGTCCTTGATTTCTCTTGCTTGCACCCACTTGCCTTCTTCGGGAATCGGGGCGGGACCGTGGTTCGGACCCTTCGCAACGCAACACATGTTTTCAACTTCACTTGAATATTGCATAGATTATTGCCTCCAAAAAGAGTGTTTTTTGTTTAGTTAAAGTTATTTTATCATATAGATAAAGTTTTATCAAGAAAATACAAAAAATAAATCTTGACCAACTTTCCTAAAATTGAAAATCTTATTTGCAATCGGGAGGAAGGTTTGATGATAGGTGACCGCCGTAGCGTTGCATTGACCGCGACGGAAACAAGATATGCGAAGTGCGAATAAAATCGATTTTGCTTGTATTATAAAAGTTCAATTGGATATTTTTCGGAGCAAAAATATCGCTTTGAAATTTAGAGTTCACATTATATTTTAAGTTTTCTTATTCGTTCGAATATTCGATAAATATTGATTTTTGCGGATTCTAACGCACTATTTTGAGAAATCGATTTGCTTTACAGGAAACTTGTCTATGAATAAAAAAATGCGATGCAAGCATCACATTTCATTGTCGCGAATCCGTCAACAAGCCAACGATCGAAAAACGAACCCGTTAAGGTTCGTTTTTTTAGAAGTTGGTGCGGATGACAGGAGTCGAACCTGCACACTCTCGTACAAGAACCTAAATCTTGCGTGTCTGCCAATTCCACCACATCCGCATTTGGAAGTACATTTATTATACCATAAAAACACACTATGTAAAGCAAATTGCTAAATCGGCAGTTTATAAATGTAAATCCGAAAAATTTTTTATTTTTATATCGAAAAATTGTTGCTTTTTGCCGATTGATTTGATATAGTAATTTGTGCTTGCGGGAGTGACTCAGTGGTAGAGTGTCACCTTGCCAAGGTGAAAGTCGCGGGTCCGAATCCCGTCTCCCGCTCCACGCGTAAGCGAAAAGAACGATCAGGAATGGTCGTTCAAACATATCTAGGGAGCGACAAAGACCGCTTGTAGCGTAATTGTCGCCGAGATATGCGTCCTTAGCTCAGTTGGTAGAGCAACTGACTCTTA
>ULOF01053072.1_pt1 | contig 21491 bp, 10 predicted proteins | sample 1952371 | NCBI WGS metagenome assembly ULOF01 (sample SAMEA4835597, study PRJEB28245) | human gut metagenome | biome: gut microbiome; material: fecal sample | place: Denmark | collected 2008 | reverse complement strand
CTTTCACACCCGACGGTATGGGGTTGTTGAGTTTGTTTTCTGCACAGATAAGTGCGTTTTCGGATTTTATCTGTAGTTCAATTCCCAAAGTCTTGAAAGCAATCCGTTGTACGGCGAGCGTTCGTTTGCGGGAGTCATAGTGCTTTCGTCAAGCACGTTCTTGTTGTATGCCGACATATCGTTTCTTTGATAAGTGGGCATTTCCACTGCAAATTCCATAACCTTGTCGAGCGCTTGAGCATAAATGGCTTTTCTCTCGTTTTGGTTGGTCGTGGCACGGCCTTGGTCAATAAGTGCTGAAAGATCGGTGATGATTTGATATTCTTCCGAATACGCCTCGGTGTTCTTTCCTGCCTTTATTTGCTTATAGCCCCAGTTGCTCGTGGAACTTGCTTGTGAATCCATGTGATAGACCTGATACATATCCGGGTCGATGGTGGATGACCACGCTGCTGCCCAAATTGCGAGTTTGCCCGCGGACAAGTCGCTGAGTGCGGTTTGCGAAGTCACGACTTTGACGTCGAATCCGACGCTGTTGAGAATCTTTGCCGCATTGAGGAACATCGAGTATGCGGGGTGATCCGTAGATCCGCCTGCAATGGTAAGTTTGTAATTGAGAGTGTCGATGCCGTAACCATCGATGTACTTTTCGTAGCAAGTGCCGTTGAACGTGTAACCTGCATCTTCGATAAGCGTCTTGATCTCATGTCCCGTTTTGTCATATGCGTAGGTGAGAGTTCCTTTCTTGTAGATCGTCGCATCTTTCGGATATGCCCAATTGGTTTTGGACATAGGACGATATATGATTTCGGCAAGACCGCCCTGATAATAGTTTTCGGTGATGAGAGACGTGTTCATCGCTTTGATGATTGCTCTTCTGACGTTGATATTCGGAACGAATCTGGGGTTGATGCCGACATATCCGTAACCGCTGGTAGCGATTTCAACGTGGCCGAGACCTGCATTGGAAACTGCGGTAATGTTGGGCTGAGTCGCGCTAGGTTCACCAAAGTCAATATCGCCGTTGGTCAATGCGTTGATGATCTGATCGCTTTCAACGACTTTGTAGCGGACGTATTTGATCTTTGCATTGCTGATGCCGCTGCCGAGCGTTTCAAAATACGTATTGCGCTCGTAATAGACCATATTGTTATTGAAGAACGTGTCGCTGGTGACTGCACCGCTGCCGCTTGCGTTGGACGCCTTATACGTGCCTGCGCCGAGAGGAAGACCGACCTTGCTCGAAGCGTTGATGACTTCGTTCATGAAAGTGATTTCACCGAATTCGAGTCCGAATTCCGTCGTTCCGTTGAATGCAGCGACGTAATCTTTGCCGTGCCACGTGCCCGAATAATAATGCATCGGAGCAACGGTGAACGCGAAGTTGTAGATTGCCTTCGGGTCTACGTCGTTGATCTTGATGGAAAGCACGTCGTATTCTTCACCGAGAGACTTGCCGTTGAAGTTGGTCACTTTGTGAGTGGTGATACCGGTGATGTTCGGCACGACCTTCGTATTGCCCTTGAAATAATTGCTCTTTGCTTCTGCCGTGAATTGATCGAGCACGGTAGATGCGGTTTGCCAGTATTTTACGATAGTTTCAAAGTTGCTTGCAGAGGTTTTCGTAATGTCGAGTTGTCCGTCTGCAGTGGTTTTGAAGTACGCAGTGAAAACGCTGCTGATGCAGTATTCTTTGATTGCGTCTTCTTTGTTCATTGCACTGTGTTCTTGAACGTATGGCAAAATGGAATCGTTGTAGAATTCGTCCGCAGCAGTTTTGTCAAGTTTATAGTTGCCGTTCGCGTCTTTGTATTTATGGCCCGGCTTTTGCGGATCTTCGAGCAAAAGTTCGTTCATTCCGCCGTCGTTGAGCATAAACACTTGCCAAGTATCGGTGAATTCAGAGTCTTTCTTGTATGTTTCAAGGTCCACATTGTTCCAGTCGGTGGTAAGTTCCTTTTGGAAAGTTTCCGCAACGTACTTGAAATCTTTTTCGAGTTGAGCCTTTTCTTCATTGCTCCAACGGTCTGTCGGACGATCTGCGGGCTTTGTTCCGGTGTATTTGAACGTTACGTACTCAATGAGATCGTCGATACGAACGTTTGCATCGGATACGAATCGTTCTTCGAATGCGCTGGAATCGCTCGTCGTAAGTTGTTGCTGACGATAATTCTTAAGACCGACGATATCCGTTGAATAGATGGTCGCAGAGCCCGTGTAGGACGGATCGAGATAGACGTAAAGGTTGAACAGAACGTCTTTTATCGTAAGGTCGTGGCCGTCGGAAAATTTGACGCCGTTCTTGATAAGAAATTCGTAAGTGGTGTATTTCTTTCCGCCCTCTTCACTTTCCATAACGGTATAATCCTTTGCCACGGTCGGCTCGTCGTCGCCGCAGGTGACGTTTCCCTTCGAATCGGTGTTGAGCATACCGATTTGAGTCATGCCGACGATTGAAGAGTCATACGCAGACGTTGAGAAGAATGGGTTGAAAACGCCGTCCGGAGTTGAGATGCTCATTGCAAACGGACGAGTTTCGGGATCGTAACTTTGGCCATCTTTATCATTGCATGCGGCAAGAGATGCCACTACGATAACGATCATCGCCGCAATGAGAACGGTTGTCGTGATTTTCTTTGCGTTTTTCATGTTGTCTCCTTGTATGAAAGTAAATATTTTTTTCTTATTTGCTTGATCTATATCGGGAAAGTCAGTCTCCTGCTCCCGTTATCGTAACGCCCGTATAGTCGCATCCGACCGTCGTTGACGAATCCTTTGCAATCCACGAGTATGCCGTTGACGTCTTGTTTTCACCGAAGTTGCAATCGAGCGTTCCGTTTACGATTTTTACGTTGCTGATTTTTGCGCCCTCTTTGGCTTCGTATGCGAAGAATCCGCCCGAGAATTCACCATTGTCTAGTTTAACGTTGAAATTTACGGTTGCGTCTTCGATAATAAGATCGTAGATGTTCGCTTTTGCGCCGAGAGTGCCGAAGAGTCCTGCGCCGAGCGTGTACTTGTTGCAATTTCTCGTAACGGTGATACCTTTTATGGTGTGTCCGTTGCCGTTTATCTTGCCGTTGAATCCGGCATATCTCCAAGTTTTATCGGTGAAATCAAGGTCGCAATCGAGATAAATGTCTTCGTTTGCGCTCAATCCGGCAGAGAACTGATCTTCCGTCTTTGCTATGTACCACGTTCCTTTGATAAATCCGACGTAAACCGTCACGTCTTCAGTTCCGAAAACGTACGGCCATGCAAAAGGTTCGTTGCCCGTCGCGCTGACGTAATACTCGTAAAGCGTATATCCTTCTTTTGTCGGTGCGGCAACGCTTGACGGTCTTTCTTTGCTCATTTCGGGAGTACCGTTTTCCTTTTTAACCTCTTCACCGGTCTCTCTGTCAACGAAAGTCATCGTGGGAACGCGAAGCAATCTTGCGTATAACGTCATATCGGAATTGACGCGCATCGTTTCAAAACTCCATTTCGTCGCAAGTTTGACCATTTGGGTTTCTTCGTCGATTACGACATTTCCGTCGGCGTCTTTTTCGGGAAGATACCAGCCTTCGAGGTAATACCCCGACGCTTCGTACTGCTTGAAATCTTCACGCGAGCCGGGTTTGAGTCCGACTAGCGAATTCGCTTTCACGCCGAGATATTGCGTCTGACAATTTGCGTCGAGCGTGCCTACGTTGTAGTCGAACGTGACGAGATAGTCGTAGTTGGGTTTGGCTTGCGAGGTGTCGCACGCGCAAAGCACGACGCAAAGCATCGATACGATAAGTGCGCAAGCCAACAGTAAACTTCTTTTTGTTTTCATTTCTATACTCTTTTATTAGGATATATATCCTTAATTTGATTATCGCTTTGATTCTCGCTCGTCCGTGCGTTTATCGCACGAACGAGTGAGTGTTTTCGTTATTTTTCGTCGAAATCATCCGAATCGTCTTCTTTTTCGTTATTCTCGACTTTAGTGGCAGACTTTTTCTTTTTGAGAACCACGAGCACTGCTGCGACAATGCCTGCGATCACAACGACGGGAACGACTACGCTGACTACAATGATCATTGTCTTGTCTTTCGGTTCGCTCTTGTCTTCTTTTTCGTCTTTGTCGTCGCTCGGAGTGTCGGGATTGACCGGAGCCGTCTTTTGTTCAACGTTGACGAGCAAATCCACGCTGTATGTCTGTCCGTCGTAAACGTACGTTACTACGACTTTTTCGTCACCGAACGTAAACGTCGTCTTGTCAAGCGTGTAGTCCGTGACGGCGATTTCGCTGCCGTCTGCGAATATTGCCTTGACGACCATACCTGTCGGATCAAACGTTTCGCCTTCGACGTATCTGATCTTGTCGGGGATCGTTGCAATCTTCACTTCGACTAGCGCAACCGGTTGACCGAGTCTTGCCTTCGCTTCTCTTAGCGCCTTTTCTGCCGCAAGCAATATTTGTTCTTTTTCGCCGATTAACGCAATCTGTTCTTTATCGTTGATTGCATTGTAGGCTTTTCTTGCGTCTTGTGTCGCTTTTGCAACCGCTTGCAACGCTTCGATGCTGCTTGCCGACGCGATTTCATCATTGCTCATCGCAGATGCGATTTTGTCGATTGCATCGATTGCCTCGTGCGTCGTCGCATCGGGAAGGATCGTGTCGGTCTTCTCGATCGTGCTGAAGAATTCAGTCCAGACGTTCGTATCATAGCCCTTTCCGTTCTTCGGAACGGTCATCGTCAACTTAAAGTCGGGCGCATCGTAGAATTTTTTGTCAAAGTAGTCTCTGTAAATGCGCTTTGACACGTAGTCGAAGAAGTTTGCATAGTATATCGTGCTTCCTATTGTCGACGTGCTAGTCGTGCTCTGAGCAAAGAGCAAATATACGACGTCGCTCGTTTGCATACCGGACGTATCAACGTATTTTGCAATCAACGTCGGCGCTTCGACACTGTTGAACGTGTAATTCTTCACCGAGCTCGAATAGAATGCGTAACTGCCTATCGTTCCGACTGTGTAAACAAGTTCGATGTTTTCAAGAGTTTCTACTCCTTCAAACGCACTGTCGCCGATTGCAACGGTGCCGTCTATGGTTTTGAACGACTTGCCGCTCTTTCCTGCAGGATATTGCAAAAGTTCGTATCCGTCGGGTTTGATCGCATATAAGATGCCGTCAATGGACACGATTTCGCCATCACCGGCAACGTTTATAGCGGTGAGAGTCGGAATCGACGAGAATGCGCCAGCACCGAAACTCGGGATATTGCGCGTCTTCACTTTTTCCACTCTGCCCTTTTCGTCGTAAATCATCCACGTGTATTCGTAAGTCGATTTGTTGAACGACACGGGAAGCGTAACCATCGTGAGCGCAGTGTTTGCAAACGCATAGTCGCCGATGAATCGTGCCGCACCGAAGTTTACGCTCTCAAGCGGCGTGCTCATAAACGCATATGCGTCTATTTCGACCGCAGCGGTAAGATCCGCTCTCTTGAGCGCAGTGTTTGCAAACGCACCCTTGCCTATCGTTTCCACCGTGCCAAGCGCTGCTTCGGAAAGAGAGGTGCAGTTGTAGAACGCATAGTTCTCTATCGTCTTTGCGCCCGTGACGTTGATCGTCGAAAGCCCCGTGCAATTGTAGAAAGCAAATTCGCCGACGTTTTCGATTCCGTCCGGAATTGCGACGCTTATAAGGTTTTCGCGCGCGCTCGAAGAATAGAACGCATACGCACCGATAACTTTCGTTCCTCTGCCGAACGTTACGTTGGTAAGCGCAGACGACGAAACGAATACTTCCTTGCCCATCTCGCTCACACCGCCGAACTTAGCGCTCGTAAGATTGTTGCACACCGCAAACGCTCTGTCACCGATGGAAGTTGCTTTTTCAAAATTCGCTACCGAAAGTTTGGAAGACGCGAACGCACCTTTCCCTATGCTCTCGACGTTGGCTGCAACTACTTCCGTAACTCCGCTGTTTTGGAATGCGTAATCACCAATTGACGTTGCGCTTGCAAGAGTCACGCTTCTCAAAGCCGTCGTGCCCTTAAACGCATATGCGCCCACACGAAGCACGCCGCCAATGCCGTTGACGTCGGTAAGTTTCGAGCAATTTGCAAACACGCCTTCGGGAAGTGCGGCAATGCTGCCGAAAGTCACCGTTTTGATCGTGCTGCCCGCAAATGCGTATTTGCCGATCTCGGAAACGCCCGAAAGATCAAACGTCGAAATTGCTTTGCTACCTGCGAACGCTCCGTCCGCTATGCTTGCGACGCTCGAAAGCAATTCAAAATCAGTCTTTGCCGTCGGAACGCTTAAGATTTGAGTTTTATTCTTGTTGTAAAGTACGCCTGCGTCTTTCACGGTCAGACCGTCTCCGATGCTGTAATTTGCACTTTCACCGTTTATAGAGAATTTGCCGAATTTCTCACAGTTTGCAAACGGAGTGGATTGTCCTCCGATAAGCACCGTGTCGGAACTGAGAACGACTTCTTTGAGACTCGAACAACCTTCAAACGCGCTTTCTCCGATAGAATACGTTCCGTTTGGCAACGTGATCGTTGAGATCTTAACGCCTGCGAGGGCGTAGTTGCCGATGCCGAGGAATTCGTCCTCCGGTTCAAACGTAAAACTCGTAAGAGCCGAGCATCCGTTAAACGCGCCTTCTTTAAGATATGAACCTTTGAAGACGAAACTCTTAAGCGCAGTGCAACCTGCGAACATATTCGTTCCGATATTCGTATATTTGGACGTCGTGACGTTTGCAAGTTTCGTGCAGTTCGAGAACACTTCGCTGCCCGTAACTCTGAGTTCTGATATATCGATGCTTGCAAGTGCCGTGCATTCGGAGAACGCTCCGTCGCCCGCCGTGGTGATACGCTGCGGATTCTCTATCGTCGTGAGCGAAGTGCATTTTGCAAACGCTCTGCGTCCTAGGGTTATCGCTCCGTGATAAGTGTCGGAAACATTGTGATCTCTGTCCGTAAACATTCCGAACTTTACCGTTTTAAGTTTCGTACAACCTTCAAACGCGCTTTCGCCGATGACTATGCACTGGCTAGGGATGACGACTTCTTCAAGATTCGTGCACCCCTTGAACGCGGTCTTCGGAATCTCCGTAAGCGTTGACGGAAGCACCACTCTCTTTAGGTTGGTGTTGTACCAGAAACATTCTTCGTCAATATACATGACGTTCTTATCTTCCGGTATTACGCACTCTTCACCGCCGTAATAGTCGTACAGCGTGTAGTTGATAATTCTATAATAGTCACCGACAACGATTTTGAGTTTCTTGCTAAGACGAGTTCCGTTTGCCTTCGCTTCGATATAAGCAGTACCTTTCGCCTTTGCCGTAACGTTGCCGAGATCGTCTATTTCAACGACTGCCGGATTTGTCGAAGACCACGTAAACTCGACGTTTTGAATATACCACGGCGACATGCCGGCAACGATTTGCAAGGTTTGTCCAGGGTTCAGATCAAGATCGTTTTTGTCTGCGTTCACTGCATATCCGCTGCCGTTTAGTATCGTCGGAAAAACGATCTTGTCCGCAACGGGTTCTGCAAGTCTTTCTTCCGTAACGACGACGTCAACCCTTGCGTACGTAACGCTGTCGGCGTCTTCACCGTCTTTGAGATAGACGGTTGCTTTGCCTTGCGTCAAACCGAAGATTTCTTCGTTGTTGACTGCAACTACGCTGCTGCCCTTTGCCACGTACCAAGAAAGAGTTTGCGACATGGACGCATCGGGAAGCGTGGCAATCGTCGGAGTGAACAATTCGTTCTGCTTGATTTCTAGATCGTAAACGGGATACTCGCCTTCTTCTTCGGTGTTGACGAGCCTGCCGTCAGGATCGCCGATCGTCACGGATTCGGGATAATCGAGCCCTGCTTTTGCGTTGATGACGTACGTTGACTGGTTCATTGCGTAGTCTTCAACAGCAATGTACATTTTGCCCGTCTTTATATAGTCTTCGTAAATGTCAGTGATATCGAAAGACACCGTGCTCTTTTGCCCTTGTCCGCCGTAAACGGGGATCGGGTGCTTGGTCAAAAGCGTGAGCGTATTCGTTCCCTTTTCAGACTTTACGTAGCAAGGCATAACGTCTTGAACAAACTGATTGTCAATGACGTCAACGTCCATATAAATGCGATACTTCGTCTTCTTATTTTCAGTATAAGATTCATATCTGATACGATAATCGAGCATCTGCGGCGCTTCGTAGTCCACGGTGAATCGGAAGTCAAACGAATTGCGTTTCGGATTTTCTCCGCCCGGATAATCGAGTTCGCCTTTCAACGAAACGTAATAAGTGCCGTTGTTGAGCAAGTTCCACTCCGACGGTTTGATCTCAAGCGTTATTGCCGCCGCCCTGTTTGAGCCGCCTGCCGCATAAGACTTGCTGATATTCTCCTGCCTTTCAGTGTAAACGACTTGTCCCGTTGCCGCATCCTTGATTTCGACGTTCATGTACGCCGCACCGCGGAGAAGGCCTGCGTAAACCATGTAAACTTCATAGATGGTTCTTTGTCCTCTGTTGTCGAACATGGAAACCGCCGCTTTTTCCTTTTCGGGATAAATCTTCACGTCGCTTTCTTCCATCTCGTACAAATATGCGCCGAGTTGAAGAATGTATTTGTCATCGAAGTACATACCGATGACTTTCGTGTCGGCTGCGCTTGCAACCAATTTGTCTTCAGCAGGTACGTTGGTGTCTTTTTGGCTTTCGGCAAGGTCATACGTGCTGTAGTCGAAAAGCGGAGCATCCGTCCAGTCGCCGTAAAAAGCGAGATACGGCAAACCGATCGTGACCTTGGTGGCGTCAACGCCCTTCAAGGACACGAAACCTTCCACGTACATACCGTTTTCAAAACTCTTGTCGAGATACTCTCTTGCCGCTGCAGAAAGAGTTATTCTCATTTTGACGGTGGTCGTCGCATTTGCCCCGACAGTGATATTTCCCGTGTGGCTTGCGCCGTCTACAAAATACTCTATCGTGCTATCCGAAAGCATGTAGGCTTTTTCCGCAACGGTCTTGTTGTCGGACGCAAGAGTTTCGGTCATAACGTACACGGTGGGTGCATACTCTTCCGCTCTGCCGGAAATGTTGTTTACGATAAATTCAAATTCGTAAACGCCCGTCTTTGTCTTGTCGTCGTAAAGTTCGATTTTGGTCTTGTCGCGAACGTTGCCGTCCTTATCCTTGACCGTAATAAAACTTTCGGCGCTTATAGCGTCGGCAATGCCTGCAAGTCCTGCGCCCTGCTTTCTCGGAGAATACGGATTGCCTTCGTCGTTGAGAGCAATCGTTGCGGTGCTCATTAACACTTGATTTACTCTCGCATTGAGTTCAGTGCCCGTGAGCGTCGGGTTTGCGGTCTTGAGATATTGTCTTAAAAGCGCAACGGCACCCGACATGTTGGGGGCAGCCATACTCGTGCCGCTATACACGTCGTATCCGCCCGGAACGGCACTGGTAATTTCGCCGCCGTGAGCGGTGATTTCGGGTTTGAGTTGCAAATCGGGAGTCGGACCCCAACTCGAGAAGTCGGACATGAACGGACCGGCTTTAAATTCCGAGTTGATTTGGATAGAACCGACGCCCTTGTCCGCCTTTTCCACGAACACTTTGCCCGCATCCATAGGAATCGAGCACGTCGGCACGGGGTCGTTGACGTCACCGAGCGACATCCTTATCGTTCCCGACAAGTTGTTGTAAATGATGACTGCGTCTGCGCCGTTGTCCATTGCGTTTTGCACTTTTTCCGCAAACGTATTGTCACCGCGCTTGATGAGAGCAATCGTTCCGTCATAACCGTCTTTATCTTGAAGTTCTTTTCTGATTTTTGCAGTGTAGTTGGTCGCTCTGCCCACGCCGCCTACGACGACGTATTTGTAGTTGAGCGTCTTGCCCTTGCTCTTGCCTGCAATCGTATAAAGCCTATCCACAAAGTCGTATTCGTTGCCGTTTGCGTCGGAAGACTCGGTGATGAATGCAACTTGATTTTCATCGTCGTTTGCTTGAACGAAAGTTGCCTTTTGTCCGTTTATCGAAGCGACCGAAAGCGCAGCGCCGTAAGTGGACGGAGAACCGACCGTACCACTGTCGGGATTGCTTGCAAGGTTCGTGCCGTTGCCGCCGCCGAAGCCCGAAGAATAATCGTTGCTCGCCGCAACGACGAGGCTGATGCCTGCCGCTCTGACTCTGTTGTACACTTCATTGATGAGTTCGTCGCTCTTTTCGTCGGAAAAACCTGCGCTCGAGCCGAGACTCATGTTGATGACGTCAACGCCGAGTTCAACGCAATCGCTGACCGCAGCGATAATGTCAATCGTGTCTGCACCGCCCAAAGAATCGCTGTCGAGATTGTCGGTGAAAACTTTGCATATGACAAGTTGCGCTTCGGGGGCAACGCCTACAAAACGTTCGTCTGTTTCTTTGTTTACGACGTAATCCGATTTGCCTGCTACGATGCCCGCAACGTGCGTGCCGTGCGTGGAATAGGACGGATAAACGTCCGAATCGTCGTCTGCATAGTCGTACGCATAAGGAACTTTTGCGTTGTAATATACGTCGTCGATCGTGGCTTGCGCATTAAATCTGGTGCTTGCTGCCATCTTTTCGGCAACGTATTCTTTGTTCCACGCGGGATTCGTGGGCATGGTTGCAAACGCTTCGTGCGAATAATCAAGACCGGTGTCGAGAATCGCAACGACCATACCTTCTCCCTTGTAATCAAGGTTTGAAGAGTCGTAAATGCCCGTCGTGTACACGTTTGCGTTGTTTGTCACGGCAACGGTCGGAACGGAATAAGACTCCGAATAATAAACGCTCTTGACGCCGTCAAGTTGCTTTATCGCATTGAACGTGTCGGCATCCACTTTAAGCGCAACGCCGTTGTTGAGCGTCGAATACGAATATTTGTAAGCGTAATCGAAATTGTTTTCGTCAAGCAACGAAAGAAAGTCGCGATGAGCCGCTTCTATGTTCGCTTTTATCGATTGAGCCTCCGTGCTGTTGCAGTAGGTCGTAAAATCGCCGTACGCATAGCCGTCGTTTTCGTACGAGGTGAAAAGAGAATCGCCTTCAAGTTCAACTATAACCCAGCGTTTTCCACTGTATGAAGCGGTCGTCTCTTGAACGGCCGTTTGACTGAAGTATTGTTGACGCAGCGCATTCATGTCAAAATTGCCGACCTTCGTAAAGCCGGAAACCACGTCCAAGTTCGTCGAGTTTTGTCCGGCGGCGGCTACCCCGCTCATTCCGAGTGCAAACGTGACGATAAGGACGCATATCAACGCCACAAGCGAGTAATGTGTATGTTCTGTCTTTCTTCTGTCCATTGGATTCTCCACGCATATATGCGCATACTTATGATACAAGTCTAAATTGTAACAAAGAGGGTATAAAAAATCAACAACTTTCTTTGCTGAAAACGCATTTTTTTTGCATAAAAATTTTTTTTGCCGTTTTTGTAAAAAAATGTACATGTTCAAATTGATTTCGTAAAAATCCACAAATTTGCTAAAAATCGTTTTTTTCGCTATTCTAAGCGGGCGTTTTTATCATGTCTTATTGCGTTTTAGGCTATCTAAAATTTTGCAAACACGTTTTTGAACAAAATGTTATTTTTCAAGAAACATTAAAAAAACAATAAAAAAATACAGGATTCGACGGCTTTTCTTGCACGAGCGGCAATAACTCAACGCATAAAGTGCTAAAGTCTAGTGTTCAAAATGTATATTCTTTGCATAGACACGATTTTTATGCATTTTTATACATTTATTCAAGTCATGCGCGGTTTTGCTTTTATATGCTAAAATTTCTTCTGCTTTTTCGGTTAAAATCCGTTTTTTTTGCTCGTATTAAGTTTACAAAACATATGCGCGATGATATGATTGTCTTTATTAAAAATATATACGTAATCCGCTAAAGGAGTCATACATGAACAAAGGAATCAAAGGAATCGCAATCGTGATCGTGATCGTTCTTGCTCTTGCATTAGGGCTGAGCGCATGCGATAAAACCGAATATTATTCAGTGAATGTGACAAGCAACCTTGCGACCGATCCTGCCGTGCAAATCAACGTCTCTGCATCTAAAGATAAAAATGGCTATCAAAAAGGCGAAAGCGCATACGTCAGCATTTCGGTTGCGCCGGGAAGCAAATACGTTGTCGAAAGCGTGAACGCAAAAACCGATACCGGCTCTTCCCCGCTTACGATTGACGAAAATGGAAAATATAACTTCACCGTTGAAGGCAATACGACTATAGACGTCGTCTTCGTAAAAACCGAAGACGTCCTTCTCAACGTTTCCGCAGACAACGAAAAAGGCTCGTATACGATAAATCCCGACGGCATTCTTTTTGCACCCAACACCGCAGTTACGATATCCGCAACGCCTAAAAATGGCTACTTCCTAAAGAAGTTCATCGTTAACGGCGTGGAGACAGAACCGTCGGGAGGCAACTCTCTCACACTCACGCTCACCGTCGACACAACGGTCACGATAAACTTCGGCGCTTATATGGAAAGCAGCGTGTTTTCCTCCCTGCAAGGCAGATTGAAAGTCAACGGCAGTTACGTTTACGACGCAGACGATGACAAATACGATTTCGTTCACAACATCGAAACCGTATTTGGCGACAAGCAAATTTCACAAATCGAATCGGATCCCAAAACTGGCAAGGTTTACTTCGAGTCGGTTTTCGGGAAAAGCAACCGCAACATCACCGTCATTCAGCACACGGTGAACAACACCGTTGTCGAATATGCTTCGGATAATTTGTTTGAAGAATACTACAATCCTTTCGATTTGCTATCGGCAAGCGACTTTGTAAAAGTAAGTGACACGGAATACGTTCTCTGCGACGCTGAAAAGGCAAAAACAGCCGCAAGCGCACTCTCCGGCTGGAACGAAAGCATTTCATCCTTCAAAGTCATCGTTCAAAACGGCGTTGCAGTCAAACTTCATATCGTCACGGAGCGAATCCAACCTTCCGCCGAGTCGGAAACTTATTTTTCCACTTACGATTTCGATCTGAGCGAACACGGAACGGCAAGCGTCGATACGATCTACACACAACCTTATCCGCACACCGCAGACCACGACGCACTTCTTGCAGCGCTCACTGCAGCCTCTCAAAAGACGGCTTACACCGTGCGTCACCAAGGACACGAAGTCGGATACGTTGAACCCGAAGGCGGCGAAACTCGCCCCGGCTACGGCGACACGGACTATAAAGTGTACGTCAACGAGCAAATGATTTACGACTCTTACAAGGACGAAGAACACGGATACGTCGCCCTTGACAATTACGTTTATCCGTTCGACTATCTCAGATCTTCGAATCAGGTCGTTTTGCGTGACCCCGTCAACGTCGAATCTATAAGTTATTATCAACCGAGTTTCCTCGGCTTTGACGTCGCACTCTTCAAAAAAGTCGACGAAAACAAATACACGCTTCATCAGGACAGCATGGCGCAACTCATTGCGCCCTACTTTGCAATCGGCAACGAGCAAGCCGCCTACGCATACGCAACCGACTTTACGCTCACAATCAAAGACGGCGTGCTCGATCAAGTGATTTTCACATACAAAACTTACGGCATCGAAGAGACCGTAACTTTGACTTTTGACTTCGTTACCGCGTTCGACGTGAAAGAAGATCTTGGCCTCGACTTCGAAAACGCAAGTAAAACGAGCGTGCTTGACGACTTCATCGGTCAATACAAAGACAATATGAACAACTTCCTTACCGTTGATAAGTCGGGATTCACCTACAACGGAGTTAAAATCAAGATTTCGCAATACATTTCCGCAACCGAAACCGAACCGGCATATTTCATCGGGACGTGGAACGAAAAAGTCGTCAGCATAATGAAGTTCAGTTCAAAACAAATTCTCATCACCAGCGACGACTATTCCGTAAACGTTACCCTCGACGCCGTTGACACGGGCGTCGTGGCAATCGATGAAAAATTTATCGGTGTATGGGAAATCAACGATAAAGACGAAGATTTGAACTACAAAGTGAAAGTGCAAACTCACGCAGTGTGGGTCAACGACGTCGAATGTGAAATCATATCCTACAGCAAAAACGAAGGCGCTGCGATAAAACTCGGCAACGACACGCTCTACTTGCTTGACGCAGCAGAAGACAAAGACGGAAAATTCGTGTCTGCAATGATTAAATATGCAAACAACGAATACGTAACGTTCACGCTTATCCACGTCGACGAAACGGTCGGTATAGAGATTCCCGAAGAATACGTCGGCATGTATATGTCGGACGACGAGAAATACAAGGTTGTCATTACGTTCTCGACGATAACCATCAACGGAATCGAATATATCCCGACGTCATACAGCGAAGCAAACGGATTCGTGGGAACTTACGGCACGGACACCGAATATAGAATTGCGTTCTACTCCGTCGCAGGTTCGGTCAACAAGGACGTTTTGCAAATCGGCAACGGCGACAAGCTCAATCGCGTCGAATCTCTCAATAAAAACTATATAGGCACTTGGGAATCCGATCCCGAAATCACAGAATACCACTACACTGTCGTGTTCACCGAAACTACTCTCAAGATAAATGGCAAGTCCTACCCTGTCAAATACAACCAGACTTACGGCTACGAAGTGGAATTCGAGGGTGACGGATATACGACCTATATTCTGTTCTTCTACAACGTCTACGGCAATCCGAGCATGGTTATGTACAACAACAGCGGTATGACGATCAATCTCTACAAGAAAGTCCCCGTAAAAGTGCCCCTTGAAATTGTCGGCACTTGGGAAGGCGTTGACGGTACAATGACTATAACAGCCATCATCGACAAAAACGGCACTTTGCAAATCAAAATCGGCGATGAAGATTTCAAAACGATAAATGCAGAATATGACACTGAAAACGGTCAATATGAGTTCAATCTCGGCGACAAACACACATTCTTCATATTCGACGCAGAGGCGAACACCTTCAACCTCTATCAAATCGACGGATACGACATTGCCCTCAGCAAAACCGCGATCATTGACATCCCCGAAAAATATTTCGGAACTTGGATATCGGAGGATGGCAAATCTAAAATCATCGCTGAAAAAGGCAAACTTTCGGTTATGATAAACGGCGGCGAACTCGTGAAAGTCGCAGAAGCGACTTCCGACGAATTCGGCGTATACTTCACCGTCGACGGCGCTAAGTATTCTTTGAGTTCGTCTTACGGAGAAGATAATCAAATACTTTTTGCAAACGACGATTATACGTTCCATGTTTTGTTGACATTGCAAGCTTAATCAAAAAAACTGAAAAAGCGGAATGCACTTGCGTTCCGCTTTTCCTTCATATTATATTTTTATACACAACAATTTCCTCTAAAAATTTGCGAATCAACGAAGTTAGATTCACGATACTGTGTCGAAATTAATCATGGCGCAGAGCAAAGAATTTGCTGAAAGTAACATCGAAAATGGCAGTTCACTAGATCAAGAGAGCCACAACCAAATAATAAGCGCAGTGAGTCCGAAACCGACGAGAACTACGAGGATACGCGGCAACATAACTTCAAACATCGCACGTATCATCGCACGCTGCTCTTTGCGTGTTACGTCGCTTTTTTCGCGTTTGCTCCTCGGCGTGTTTTCTCGGTTCTGATATATCATACGCCTGTATTTGGGCAACTCGTCGCCGTTCATAGGGGCTATGGTCATGCCGTTGTCCCAATCATCTTGTCTGTCCTTTCTTCTCATATAGTTATTATAGCGTGTATTCCGTGCAAAATCAATCGCTTTTGCATAGTGCGTTTTATTGAAGCGTTTAATATGATATAAACTAAGTTACAAACGACGAATACACACAAGAACCTTAATACCGCTTGCTTTTTTCATAACCCGACCTTAAAACTATTTTTCGCGATGCGACCGAACATTAAATCTTTTAATCGTCGATATTAACTTTTTCGACGCATAATCGGACGGAGCACGCCAAACTCAATTTCCTTGTGCAACGGACGGCGTATTCATTCTGCCTTCTTCGTTTCCAAGCAAAAGCCAGTCCTGCAACGGTATCACCGCAAGTTCCGCAATTGAATCAAACGCCAGTTTAATCATCTTATACGTCGGGTTTAACCCTTTGATGTGCAGACATTCTCTTTTGAATCGTTTTAGCGTATCTCCGTCAAGGTTTTCCGTCCACGTACGAGTACAGTCAGCGTCGTGAGAACCTGTATAAACCACATAATCTTTATTTGTATATAGTCTCGGCAAATATTCGCTGTCCTCATCAAAAAACGCAAACTGCAATATTTTCATCCTGGGATATCCGCAATACGCAATCAGTTCTCGCACGTCATCGGTCAAAAAACCAAGATCTTCCGCAATTATTTTTGCATTCGGAACGCTTTGATTTATCGCATCGAAAAGTTTTTCCCCGGGGCCTTTTTCCCAGTGTCCGTTGCGAGCGGTCTGCTCGCCGTACGGTATTGCATAATATCCCGCAAACCCACGGAAATGGTCTATCCTTACAATGTCAAATAACGACGCGCAGATTTTGATGCGTGAGCACCACCACTTGTAGCCGTTCATCTCCATTTTCGCATAATCGTAAATCGGATTGCCCCACAATTGTCCATCCGGAGAAAATCCGTCGGGAGGACAGCCTGCAACGAATGTCGGATTCAAATTCTCGTCAAGAAGATACTCGTCTGTGTTGCTCCAAACGTCAACCGAATCATATGCAACGTAAATCGGTATATCGCCTATAATCTTTATGCCTTTCGAGTGTGCGTAAGCGCACACCTTTTTCCACTGGGAGAAGAACTCGTATTGAACGAATCTCCAAAAATCCATTCTCGAAGAAAACTCCTCTCTGCACCGAATAGCATTTTTGTAAATTCTATACTCCTCCGACCACGACGACCACGGCGCATAATTAAATTCTTCTTTGAGGGAAAAGAACAGCGCATAATCGTCAAGCCACCAGGAATTAGAATTGCAAAATCTCGTAAAAGCGGCATTTTTCTTAAAGTTGGAGTACGCTTTTTTCAAAACGTTTATGCGCGTTTTAAACAATCTCCCGTAATTCACTCGCTCGCAGCAATCTTTTTGTGATTCCAAATCGATGTCCGAGAGCAAACCCGCGCTTTTCAACTCATCCAAATCCACAAAATACGGATTCCCCGCAAAAGATGACGGCGACTGATACGGGCTGTCGCCGTAGGCAGTCGGATTGAGCGGCAAAACCTGCCAACACTTCGTTGAGGTTTTATCCATAAAGTCAATCCAATCATAACACGGCTTGCCAAAAGAGCCTATACCGTACTCGGATGGCAAACTGCTAACTGCCATAAGCAATCCGCTTTTGTGCGAAAAACCGAATTTTTTATTTACCGCCATATAACAAACTCCCTATGCCGACTTGCGTTATTTCAATCTGATTTGATCCTCGACGTCGAATATAGACATCTTGTCAACGGGCAATACAACGCCAATGCTTTCTTCATTAAAATCATCCCCGACCTTGGCGTATAATACCACTCCGTCCCTCTCGCATTTCGCATATCGTTCGGTACCGTAATCTAAAATCTTTTCGACCGAAAACGGTATGCCGTCCGTCGCAATTTCAACGTCTTGTTACAACTCCTTTAACATAATACTTACAGTCACTATTCCTGACGACATAATTATTATGGCACTTTTCGCGATAAAAATCAATAGCGGCTGCTTCGTAATTCACACTATTATTATTTTCACGCTTTCATCGTTTAAGAATGCGAAGTTCCGATACGTTAAAACTGCGATCGGCAACACAATAGCCATTCGGATTTCCCGGAGCTTTCTCGCACAGCACTTCATATCCGGACTCGTTTAGAAGTTCTGCGTCCTTATATAGCGTTCTTCGGTCGCAAACAATTCCTATTACCGCGAGCCTTTCAATTATTTCGATTGTCGACAAATAATTATCTTCATCCGAATGTTGGCGTATATCAATACAAGACACGCCTAATCGCCATTGTCGCAAAATCCTTGCGAGTTTGAACATAAAAGCGTTTCCGTTTTACAACCTGTCAAGCCGTTGATTTTTGACGTATAAAATGGTATAATTGTTTTAACAAATCGGAATTTTTAGGAGCAAAGATATGAATGCTATTGTGCAGTTGCTTCCTCTTGAATGCAGTGATAGAGAGCAGTTTATTTCGGATAATCAAAAAGCCTTTAATTATGGTGCGATGGAAGAATTCGGTCTTAGAGACGATCATTTCGAGGAATCGGGACAAATCATTTCACGACATACAATCGAACAGTCCATTGACGGCGGCGAAGCCTACCGCATCGTACTGAACGGACAAAAAGTCGGCGGCATAGTGGTCAAAGTTGACGGTGAAAAAGGCGACCTCGATCTACTTTTTGTTTCTCCGACTTTCCATAGCAAAGGCATCGGATATGCCGCTTGGTGCGCTGTCGAAAAACTGCACCCGGAAGTGAAAGTGTGGGAAACGGTCACACCGTATTTCGAGCAGCGAAACATTCATTTTTATGTTAATCGTTGCGGATTTCACATTGTGGAGTTTTTTAACAAATATCACCCGGATCCAAACAATCCGGAAATGTGTGCCGAAAGACCGGACGAGCAGTTCCCGGACGGAATGTTTCGGTTTGAAAAGGTTATTCGGTAAATTTCTGTTTGCCTGTTTTTTACAATCAATATACCGAAGGTCAATCGCGTGTAACGGACGGTGCCGTCCGAACAATGCAAAGCATTGTGATGTGCAAACTCGTTTGCACATAAGTCCAAGTCACAGTATCTCGCACAAAAAGAAACACACGAGTCATTTGATTCGTGTTTCCTTGTTTATGCCGCTGTTCGAGACTTGTAGCGAGTGAAACGAGCGTAATAGCGAAGCGAAGTGAGTTTACTCACCAAAGCGAAGCGTCAGTCGGACGAAGTCCGAGTTGCGCATAAATGCGCCGTGCGACTACTGTCGCACGCAAATCTCGGCTAAGGTTGTAATGTATTTATAGTTTGATTTTCAGTCCGAAATAATCTCTTGTAAAAAATAAAACGAACTCAAGACTGTCTCTCGGGTTCGTTTTATTCTTGTTTGGTGCGGACAACAGGACTTGTAGCGAGTGAAACGAGCGTAATAGCGATTGCTTCGCAAAGCGACAATCGCGTCATCTGCATAATGCAGGCTGCAAACAGAGTTTGCCGACAATGTGTAGCATTGTCGCAAGTCCGTTTGTCAAAACAATGAATATAAAAACGAACCGAAAAAATCGGTTCGTTTTTATAGGCTGTGGTGCGCAGAAAGCAACCGCAGTTGAACACATCAATCAAAACAGTTTTTTGCTAATTATTTTCGCAAGAACAGTTATTGCTTTTTCATATGATATATCATATTTCACTTCACTTATCAATAAATTCAATTTATATCCATTATCCCAAGAAGCCTAGGCAACACATAATGATACAAAAACAAACGCAAAAATTATCCGTGTGTTTGATAAAACATACTTACTTTAAAACTAAAAAGAGATAAACGTTTTTCGTTCCTCTCTTTTCCGTTTCAATAAAAATCTTCAATTTTCCTCCTTGATATTAGCATAAGTCGTGTATAGCATCAGCAATGTGTCATAATACATATCTTCGTATGTTTCTATCACACCATCTCCAATGCTCAATTGTCTCCAATCGGCATCTCGGTCAGCAACCAATTTGTGATGCCAAAATGCCAAACAACCGCTTGTAATGAACCGCATCATCCAAAAACACAATGTCGGCTCATCGCAGTTGCCAACTCCCACAAAACTATCTATAACTGTAAAGGGCGGAATTTGCGGAAGTTTTTCTGGCAAGTCTTTCGTATCGTCTTGATCACGAAGAACAAATTCCAAGTATCTATCCATATAAAGAGTTAAGTCCGCCTTGGAGTCTGGGAATGTCTTTGCGAGCGGCTCATTAAGTCTTGGTATCTCGAAAATGTGAGGATTGTCATCATCTACCACCATTTCCCTATAATAGTCAATCGCTCTGTGGAAATACTTCCCGCCTTCATAAAGCCACGACCTTTCCCATAGTTTGGTTTCTAATGCCTGTTCATCGAAGGAATCGAGACATTTATCAAGAACGTTCTTATCCTTAATTAGTCCAATCGGAATATTTTGGTGGCGCAGTATTTCAATTTGGACTTCTTCCGTACACCTATTGAAACGGTTATATATTTGCCGTTTGTTTGCCGCATACGGCGATACTGCATTCGCAAAGACGCATAATGGCAAATAATCTATCTCCGACTGATTGTCCATCACAAACTCTTTGACTTGCTGCTGTATTGCTTCCGTATGCTGTCTCTTTGCCCTTTTCGTTTCTACACGAGCAATAACAATCGATACCGCAACAGTTGCGATCAAGGAAAGCATGCCTATTATAATCTGAATAATCTCTGCAATCGTCATTAATTTAACCTCTGCAACCTTTCTCTAATATTATCCGTTTTTTATCGCAAAATCTCTCCATTTTAATTGCATCAACGGTTTGTACATTGTCTCCCAGATAAATCGCCTTGATTGGCGGGGCTTCTAATTTTTGCCCAGCATCCCCAATCAATCTCCACTCTTTTTGATATTGCCATTTTAAATCTTTAGTCAAAAACATTCTTAAATATCTCGAACGATCCGCATCAATTAGCCCATTACTCATGCCAATAATCATTTGCCCTATAAAATCGCATATAATGTTCATCAGTACATTGTTTTCTCTTTGGCTACTATAGACAACGGGGAAAATCATATCTGTAAATTTATAATGCGAAATATCGTATTCTATACAATACCCCACGCTTTCATTTGTATAGTTACCCCACATATCTCTATTATTACCATCAATTGTTAATGAACAAATTCCAAAATCTTCTCGCGCTTTCACTGCTCTTAATAACAACTGTTCTAGTTGGTTTCTTATATTTGGCTCATTTATGCTTTCGGGAATATTCCCAAGCATATTTACCAAGGAAACAATATCGGCATTCGGAGCAAGTTCTTTTAATTCAAACGATGCATCCAATAACCAATTCCTTTTTACTAAGCCGTCTGGAGTCATTATGCTTGCAATGATACTTTGGATCCGTCTAAAGTTCCCATCACCTGTATAGTCCCGTATTGATTCCACAATTTGCTCAACACAATATTTTGTTAGTTGATTTGTCTGAATATCAATATAGTCTTGAACATCAAAAGAGACCACACATTCACTTGGATCGTCCAACCTTTTTGCAGGACATAGGTACAAATATTCGTTTTCAAGCATGTCGTACGTAAATTCGTCAAAAGGACGATATTTAAACAACGAATTAGGAACACTTGATTTATTCCCTTTCATTCGCTCATTTATATTTTTAATTTTTTGTTCGTTTAGCATATAATCCCCTAATAGAATTTCAATAATGTGTTAATGTGTTCCTTTATCTTCTCTACCACTTCGTTCGGTCCGACCACTTGCAGTTTG
>ULOF01039012.1_pt1 | contig 21705 bp, 18 predicted proteins | sample 1952371 | NCBI WGS metagenome assembly ULOF01 (sample SAMEA4835597, study PRJEB28245) | human gut metagenome | biome: gut microbiome; material: fecal sample | place: Denmark | collected 2008 | reverse complement strand
CGCCGTAATCTTTAACATCCACTGGCGTAGATTCTTCTTGGTTACCTCGCTGTGGCAACGCTCACATTTACCATCTACAACCTCTTCATTTGCAAGACCGGTCTTACAGGATGGACACCAGTTAATCGGCATCTCCTTCTCATAGGCAAGACCTTCCTTGAACATCTTTACAAAAATCCACTGTGTCCACTTATAATAATCCGGGTCGGTTGTATTTACCTCTCTGTCCCAGTCATAAATCGCTGCAATCTCATTAATCTGTCTCTTGATATTGGCTACATTCTCTGCGGTGGAAATTGCAGGATGCACGCCATTCTTAATGGCATAATTCTCTGCCGGAAGGCCAAACGCATCCCATCCCATTGGATGAATCAGATAATAGCCCTGCATCATCTTATAGCGGCTCCATACATCACTGATTACATATCCCCTCCAGTGACCTACATGAAGTCCGTTGCCGGACGGATAGGGAAACATATCCAGACAATAATATTTCGGCTTCTTGCCATCCTCCACATTAATTGGGTTCTCCTCCCATTTCTTGCGCCATTTTCCTTCAATTAGCTTGTGATTATATGCTGTTGCCATGGTAAAATCCTCCTACAGTAACATTCAGGGTATATCCCTCAATAAAAATCTGATTTCATTAAATCTTAAGGAAATCATTGGAAAAGCTTGAAATCCTTAGCTTTTTCATTGTATCATACAATCTTATTTTGTCAAGAATTCCCTGTAAAACTCCTTTTCTCCAAGCTGGCAATAGGTGTTTCGCAATCACCTATTTTCTCACTGCATCAATCGGCTTTAATTTTACCGCCCACCGGGCAGGAAAATAGCCTGCCAGAATACCTAATACTGTAGAAAACACCACTGCTGCAAGCACAAGCCACCACGGTATCACCGCAAGCTGTGTCCCTTTTGGAAATTCCAAAAGCATGACGCCAAATTTATTTATCATTCCGCGGATTCCATAAGAAACAGCAATCCCCACAATACCTCCCATTGCACCCAGAATTCCCGACTCAAGTAAAAACAGATATAACAATTCATCCAAATCACAGCCAAGCACCTTTAATATGCCGATTTCATTTATGCGGTCATATACAGCTGTTGTCATGGTATTGCTGATTCCAATAACCGCCACCACCAGTGCAATCATACCAATTCCACCAAGCAGAAGCTGTACCACCTTCAGGGTCTTTTTCGCGGAATCCAGATATTCCTTTTCATTTTCTGTCTGAAATCCCATATCCTGAAGCTTCTTGACAACAGCATCCACCTCATCCATATCATCTACAATTATCACTGCACTGCTGTAAATAAAATCCTTATATGCGTTCCCTTCTGAATCCACAGGCTGACCTGCGATATTCCCGTCGGGGCTTTTTCTTTTCAGATATCGGAGCAGGACATCCAAATCACAATATACGCTCTGGGATTCCATGGAATATGTATCGTCATTTCCCTCCATAACCCCGTCAACAGCAAGCTTATCCGAAAAGCCACTGTCATCAAACCCAATCTTCACCTGAAGCTTTTTTCCAAGCATCTCCTTTGTGGTTTTACTTTCTGCCTCTGCAAAACTACTGCCTGTATTTTCATTATAAAATAACCTCCCCATAAGATTTCCAAAGACCAGCTTTGGCTTTGTAGCTGCCCCGCTAAGCCCCGACCCTTCCACAAGCTCAAGCCGTTCCAGCTGCTCTGCAGGGATTCCGCACAGTCCGGCATAGCTGATATATTTATCCATCTGCATGACTACAAAAATCTCATACATTGGATAAACCGTCTCCACATGGGAAAGCTTGCTGAATTTCTCCATGGTGCGGTCCATCAGCATTTTGTCCTTACGCTTGCCGTTCTCCTCACCATACACTATAATCCGTCTTACTGTATCCCCGGTTTCATAATCTTTCAGCATTACATCCTTCACGCCAATTCCAATGGAAAGCAGCGATACAATAGAAATCACACCGATTGTCACGCCCAGAACAGTCAAAATGGTACGGGTTCTTCTTCTCTTCATATTCATTGTGCATAACCGGAATATCCAACCCATTAAAATTCCTCCTGAATCCGCTTCTTACGCTTCCATTTTCTGTACCCCTGCAAAGAAATCATTGCAATGACAATAACCACTATTCCTACAACTAAAATCAGCCTTCCTGCTCCGGTATGCTTCTCCTCCTCCTTTACCTTCTCCAGATTCTCATAAACCGGAGCTGTAATATCATTATCCGGATTTAACAGCTGTTCTAATTTCTCCTGCTTTTCCTGCTTGTTTCCCTGACTATCCTCATAGACAACCGTAATATAATTCATTCTCTGCGTTCCCTCTGACAAATGCTGCGCCGTTACGAGCATATCCACATTGCCGCTTTTGCCGGGCTCAATATTTCCAATGTAACTTTCCATTTCTGAAATGTTTTCACCAGATGTTTTCACCGTCACATTGTAAAGGGTTCCCTTACCCAGATTATTGACCATACCAGTGATTTCCAGCTCCTCACCTAATGTAAAATCACCATTTATTACCAGGTCTGTAAGGGAATATCTCTGTTCTAACCGGATTGGAAGATAAATGGCATCCTCCACCGTATAGGAGGAGCCATAATTATCCTCATAGGCAAGCTTAACCATGAGCTTATAGGACTTCTCCTCCAAACCCTCCGCCGCCTTCATCTGAAATACAAGGGTTTCCTCTGTTTCCGCATCTAACTGCTCCACATAATCCGTTCCTGCACCCTTTGCCGGCAGAAGCTCTCCTGCCTCCGAGAGAACGGTTACCTTCATATTCTTTATATTTTTCTTCGCCGTATTATAAAGGGTTAGTGAAAGCTGAAATTCTCCTCCCGCCGTTATCTCGTCTTCCTTTACCTTATAATCCGTCACCATTACCTTAGGCTCTGCCGCCTCCACACTCACAGTACATACCGCCACAACAAAGCACACGGTCAGCAGCCATCTACATATTTTCTTCACAACACATTCCTCCCATCTCGGCTATTCTTCGATTTTTCCGTCCGCAATCTTTACAATCCGGTCTGCTTCCCTTGCAAGGTCAATATTATGGGTAATCAGCACCAGCGTCTGGTTCAGCTTCTTGACGGAATCCTGCAAAAGTGTAATAACCTCATTACCATTCTTTGAATCCAGCGCTCCTGTCGGCTCATCTGCCAGAATCAGGGATGGACGGTTTGCCAGGGCTCTTGCGATTGCCGCCCGCTGCTGCTGTCCGCCGGACAGCTGGTTTGGCAGATGCTTTCTCCGGTCCTTTAAGCCCAGCATTTCCAAAATATGCTCTATGTACTCCCGGTCTGGCTTTCTGTGGTCTAAAAGAATCGGCATCTGGATATTTTCCTCCACCGTCAGCACCGGAATCAGGTGGTATGCCTGAAATACAAATCCAATCTTCCTTCTGCGGAACACAGACATTTCCTCATCATTTAATCTTGTAATGTCCTTATCATCAATGACAATCTTCCCACTGTTTGGCACATCCACACCACCCATTACATGTAAAAGAGTGGACTTACCGGAACCCGAAGCACCAACTACCGCTACGATTTCACCCTTTTCTATCGTCAGGTTCACATCATCAAGCCCCCAGACTCTTGTGTCTCCTTCCCCGTATATTTTTGTTACATGCTCTAATCTCACAATCTCCATATTCTCTTCCTCCTGTTATAAACAATTTTCCATTTTAACCATTTTTTCGACCTGTTAATCTCCGTCTGTTGTCAGGTCAGATGCCATATCCATCGGCAAACCTTTCAGTGGTACATAGACCGCACCGCATAACAGTAAACCGGATGCAATGACTCCCACTAGGATGGAAACCCAAGGAATTGCAAAATCTATAGGATAAAGAAGCCTTAAAACCAGATATAAATAATAGCTGATTCCCATTCCGACTGCGATTCCAAGGATATTGGCACCAATGGTTGTGGCAATTCCCTCTAACATAACCGTATACATCAGCCGTTTCTTTGACAGACCGATTACCCGCAGCTGGGCAAATTCCTTTCTTCGCAGGTGCAGATTGCTTGCAGTGGTATTGACAATATTCACACCACTTAAGGTAACCACAAAAAGCACCGCTAAAGCTACATATCGAACAACTTTTCTAAATTCAATACAGAAATATAATATCTCTCCATACATTGAAGAAGCACTGTCTGTTGTATACGAAAGCTCATTTAACAGTGCCAGCCCGCTTGAACTGATTTCCGTTCCCTCCATATGGAATTGAATTCCGGAAATTTCATTCTCTCCCATACCTGTAATTGCAAAATAATTTTCTAAAGGGACAATGGCTTTCAGAAACCCGTAGCCATAACCCTCACTTTCAATATCCACGATTCCTTCAATCGTATAAGACTTATATTCCCCTGCCTCTATCAGCTCCTTCCGGGTAAATTCCAGAATCGAATATCCATTATACTTTGCATATGGGTCCTTTCCCTCTTTCTCCTCCTTCAAAGCCGCCGTCTCCCGTTCCTTCACCAGCGTCATGAATTTTTGCGGGTCGACAATATCAATGGTTTCCCCCACTTTATAATCCGTAACCGTATAATGACCATATGTGTAAGCTTCTATCAGTGTGTCCTCCTCCACGTGCACCACTGCCTCCGAGGCTCCAACTAAAACCAAACCATTTTCACTGATATCCAATGTTCCATCTATAAGCCGGTCTTCTAAATCCTGATAATCCTCTTCATCATATCCCATTAAATTTATAGCTGTTGCAAGGGATTCATGCTTTTTCTCCTCTTCATCCTTAAAGTTGTCATATAATTGCTTCCCTACATTTCCCATTGCAGTTTCCTTGTAATATTCCTCTGTAAATCGTCCAACCACTGCCTCCGGGCTCACCGCAGATAATTCAGAGATATAAATCCTCTTTGCCTCTGTGATATTTCTCTCCGCAGCAATTTTCTCCAGAGCCTCCATTGGAGGGAGTGATGCCATCACTGCTTCGGCATCGGATTCCATCCCAGGTGATATGACATTATAATAATACAACTGGTATTTTCCATCATGCTTTATAGCATCCTTCAGCATCTTGTTTATTATGCCTGTATAACTCATCATCACAATAACTGCTGCCACGCCGATACCAATGGCAAACACGCTCTTAAAAAATCTTCCCGGATTCCGCATCAGGCTCTTATGGGCATATTCGCCCTCAACGCCAAAAAATCTTCCCATAATGCCCTTTCCTCTTGCTTTAATCCGTTCCTTCTTAATGCGGAACTCTCCACGCACTGCACTAATTGGAGTCATACGGTTTATAAATCTGCAGTTTTCCTGCATTACAAAATATAAATCTCCTAAAAATACAACTAGAATGATAGTTGCCGGAAGAATGTGAAAGCTTGCCGGATTATGAATAACCAGTCCCACAGCTGCCGAAACCGGATAACCCAGAACTACACCGACAGCCACACCGATAATTTCTAAAATGGCACCCATAATATAGATAGCTGTCCGCAGCTGCCCCTTTGTCGCACCAATACAACGGAGGATTCCATAATCCTTAAGCTGTTCAAGCAGGCACAGCTGGATGGAATTCCTGATAATCCCAACTCCGAATATCGCAAATATATATGCAATCAATATGACAAACATAACTACAATAAATATCAAATTATCTTCGCCATCATTAAAATAGTACATTGCAAGCTCAGAATTTAGTCTACCTGCAATATTGTACTCCTGCTCAAGTGACTGTAATGTCTCACTCATCTTATACGGATTATCAAGATTCACATATAGCGCATTCTTACATAAGGTTTCTGTTTCATAATTATACCCCTCTCCCACATAGGCACTTTTTACATCCTCCCTGCTGATAACCGCATCAATCTGGCTCTGTGTCTCCGTATAGAGTACCAGGTCATAATCCGCCTCTTTTCTCACCGCAGCCCGCTGGTTCAAAAAATAGTCCAGCATCGTATTCAGTAATACAAACAGCACCAAAACAGCAATTACCACACCTATTATGGTATTTATGCTTCGCTTCTTATTGTGCTTTAAATAGTATACTGCAAGCATTCTGTAATCTGTCATTCTGCCCATCCCTCATTTCCTTTGAATTTGCCAGGGCTGCCATATAGCATAAGAAATTAATATAAAAAAGCTTCTTAATGTATGGCAACAAAAAAGCATAGCCCTTTCTGACTATGCTTAGTATATAGTATAAATATTACTTTCAAGTGACTTTAGAGAAGATTTTTCTTACGATTTTGTAAGAAAGGATAAAGTCATTTCAAACCTATTGTTCAGGAAGATAATCCATAACTTCAATGGGAACAGCATGCTCCCGGCAAAACGCCAAAAACCCCCGACATCATCTCCAATAATTGTTGCGGTAAAAGTAATAAAATTATGGTTATATTTCCCCGCATCATGCATATTATCAAGATACACTTCATTATACCATTCACTGTATGATACATTAAGTTTCATATCTTCCTTGTAAAGCATTCCGTCCCTGACTGTAAGTATCACATCCATCTTCACATAGGATTTCGGACGAAGCTTTCGGGATTTTTTTATCATCCAGATACTAATGGGAATGATACTCAAAAACTCAAGGCACATTAGAGGGAAAAGCAAGTAATATTCTGTTCTACACATTATAGCCAGGATGATGACAAATAAAACCAGCCATATCAAAAGGGGCGCCACTAAGCGCAGCTCATCTCTATCATTTGCAACATGCGTTGTCACTGTTACCCTGTACATGTTTTCTACCTCCATATAATTATACAACCATTATCCTACAATATCTGCACCGCTAAAACATCCATTTTTATCAATATCAATCTCTATGCTGTGGTCGGTAAATATCCCATCACTATCAAACAGCAAATGAATCGCTCCGTCTGATTCTATTGTGATATCCGGATTCCCTATTCTTTGAATAAATTCTTCCTTTGTAATTTCACTGGCATCGTCAAGCCAATCATTTGCCAAATCCAGTAATTCATTTGCAACATATTCTTTCACATCAGCATCCCATTTTTCAAGCTGCTGATATATTCCACTTAGTTTATTTAATTGAATATCCGCCATTATCTCTCCCTCGTCAACATTCAAATAAACATTACACGATTCCCCTAAATAATCAAGTTCCCCTTTAAACCAATTATTCTTTCTGTCTAACTCAAATTTGCTTAACGGATTGTTTATTATAATCGGTTGCTCGTACCCTTCCTTTATTCTTTCCAAACGGTCATCGTTTACTTTTTTCAATACTTCACACACCATATAAGAATTACTGATATTTTTATTTTTTCTCGCTTTAATATGATAGACCTGCATTTCTTTGAAATTATATTTAAGCTTTAAACGTGTATCTTTTTCTATCCAGGTAATCGTCCCCCAGCTTGGGCTTAATGTATTGGTTTTCAAATCTATGCTGGCAATAAAGGTACATTTCGGCATTCTGTAATCTGCTATTGTTGCCCATCCATTTACTTTATTCTTTATCAATATAATCATATCTGTAGTCTGTTCCTCAAATTCAGATTCAAAATCATAGATTGGAGCCAGCAACTGTTCTTTTATATCTTTTTCCAATACTTCATCTACATAATATGCTCTATATTTGTCATCTTTCTCTGAAATCTTTTCTCTCACCAAAATATGATACTGCTTTCCCTGCTGAAATTTATATCTGTATTTAAAACCAAATAACTTTTTAGGCGCTAACCACTCCAGCCAATTGTACGCTATAGCTTTGGTATCAAGCAATTCTCCGGTTTTAACATTGAGTGCCATGTCAAAGCGGGCCCGTGCCTGGTAACAATTTTCAATCATAGGAAATCCACCGGAATATCCTCGTTCAAAACAGAAGCTTATCCGAACAATCAACTCTAATTGTTCTGTTTTAAATTGTTTTAAATATTCCTCTATATGGTTACCCACAATCTTTTCCTCCCATCATTTCATTTACCGGACACTTGAACAACCACTAACTAGCAGCAATCCCAATAATATAATACATCACTGAAATCCATTTCCGCAAGCCTTTCACTGTTAATAAAAAAACACCTACACCTGGGGATACCACCTATCTTGCTTCCATAAAGTGTTGGGTTTTTTCCTTCATCTATCTCTATTCTCTTTTAATATATCACATACAATTTTTACGTTTTAAATAAACTGACATGCTATAGATTACTGATATTCCTGTAATATATCTCCTAAAAAACCTATTATATTTTTTTCTATTCATTTAAATATGTTGTAACTCTTTTTTGTATAATCCCTATTACTTCCTCCAATTCTTTCTCTCCTAAAAAATAACTCTGTGCCTCCTCTAATACAATCTCTTCAATCCGGCTGTCAATTCCTTCCCTTTTCTCAGCATTCGCCACAATTTCCCTGAAAATTGTTTCCTGCTCGGCAGTCAAGGGCTGTTCCATCTCAAAATCGTAACGTTCATTGCCGATAGCGGCTATATATGGCTCAAACCACTCCCCGTCCACTTCATAGGCCTCTGTTGCAGTATACCTCTTTAACAAAGCATCAAAACAATCCTTCCTCACCGGTATTCCAACACGGTCCGTACCCATAAGTAATATATCTTTTGAAAAGTCCTGATATTGTTTTGTGAAAAAATGCCTAACAAACTGCCATGCTGCATCCTGATTTCCACTTTCTGCAACAATTCCAAACTGAGGAGCGCTGGAATACACATTTGCACCCATACCTCCCTGAAAAGGAGATGCCACCACAATATAATCACCAGATAACGCATCATCATATAACACTACTTCAGTCGGTGTCAATATTGTTTGGGAGAACAATAATCGATTATCCCGCAAGGCCTGTATCTCATCTTCCGCTTCCACACTTCCGTCTTCCATCCCATATCGGTTTGCCAATTCCATCATCCTCTCAAACGCATCGGAATCAAATGAACAGCTTTTCTGTTCCCAATCCACCAAATCAACAGCCATCGTCCTTAAAAATTGTTTCAGAATAGATGTGCTTGACGCATCTGTATAGACTGCTGCCTTCGGATAGGCTTCAAGCAATGTTTCAAACGCATCGAGATTCCATCCGTTTTCATTCTCCAGGCTGGATTTCTTCGTCACCAGACATTGCAGATGCAGCCATGAAACAGTCTGATACAATTTCCCATCCTGCTCATATGCCTGCAACAGATTTTCAAAAAAATCGTCTCTCTTCAAGCCCGGGTCCGCATCCAAAAAAGGATATAAATCGACAAACAAATTCTTGGCAATCAGCCGGTCTGCTTCTTCCGGTGGAATCAATACAATGTCAATGTCTGAGCCAACCGACAAGTCCATCATGAGCCCTTGCTCGGGATTCTCTCTCTCACTGTAGGAAATAATCTCAACCTTATAATCCTTATTTGTCTTATTAAAGTCTGCAACTTCCCTCTGCAAATCACTGTCCGCTTCCAGACATGCCAGCCGCAGAATCTGTCTGTCCGTTTTCTCTTCTTCCTTCCCTTTCACCATGTAGACCAATGATGGACTATCCGTCTGCTCTAAAGCAAACCATTTATCAGCGGACACTGCATAGATTTTACCGATTTCATCTGGAACGAGATTGGTTTTCTCCCAACAAAGGATTGGTGCCAGCTGTTTTTCCCCCATCTGACCGCCACTGATTTCACGTTGTCCCCGTACATAATAGTCATACTGTTCTGTTCCATTTATCAATATATCTGATACATATTGCTCTTCCTCCAGCAGCATTATTTCCACAGTATTTTTTGTATTCCTGTCAATCTGATAAATTTTTAAAACCTCTTTATCTCCCTCATATCTTGCAGACACAAAAATTACAGTTCCGTCTGTACATCTTGCCACATCTAAAATATACTCTTCTTCATGTTCCGTTATATCATATTGCCATTCCATGTCCGCAGAAAATACCGAAATTTTTCCTGATTCAAAAAACAGGTAAATATTATCCTCTTTATCCAGCTGAAGATTTTGAACCGTATCGTACTCATTAATCCTGTCATCCAGCGAAACTTCTTTTGTCTCCCTCTTTGCACTGTCAATTCTGACCAGAGAGGTAGTCCGCTCCGCCTCTCCATATTCATTCTCCAAAAGATAATAATTTCCTTTTGAATCGACATCAAATGCTTTTACTTCATCATCCTCATTTACCTCCATGGAAAATGTCTGTGACACACCTTCCTCCTCCACCTGATAAAATAACCATTCCACACCCTCTTCTTCATATGATGCTAATACAATGCAAACGTCATCATTTCGTCCTGCCCATGCCAGTACTTCCCCCTGATTGATTACGCTCTCTTCCTGTAATTGACTCAGACTGCATATCTCTTCTATATGAAACGGTTCCAGCTCAGCCTCCTCTTTGCCACATCCGGCAAGCATAAATCCCAACATAAGAATCTCTGCTATGTATTTACAACACCGCATTTTGCTCTTCATGTTCCACAATCCTTCCATCTTCCATATAGAGAATTCTCTGTGTGCGTGCTGCAATTTTCGGGTCATGTGTAATGACCACAACGGTCTTTCCCTGTTTGTTAAGCCGCTCCAAGATATTCATAATCTCATTCCCATTGTCCACATCCAATGCTCCTGTGGGCTCATCAGCCAGAATCAGTTCATTTCCTGATGCCAGCGCTCTTGCAATTGCACAGCGCTGCTGTTGTCCTCCCGATATCTTAGCCGGCATTTTTTTTGCAAGCTCCCGGATTCCCATCTGCTCTAAAGCCTCATACACCCTTTTTCTTCTCTCTTTTTTAGGCACATTCTGAATGCAAAGCGGTAATTCCACATTCTCATATACCGTATACTGATTCATCAATGCAAATTGTTGAAATACAAAAGCAATATGTTTTTTTCGAAACTGATGCAATTTGCTTTTCTCCAGATTATGCACTTCAATATCCCGATAAAGATATTCTCCGGAATCAAATTCATCCATACAACCCAGCATATTGAGAAGTGTCGATTTCCCCGAGCCGGATGCCCCCATAACCGAAACCATCTCCCCCTCCTGTATTTCAAGTGACACATCCCGTAAAGCATGGGCAGCGCCTTCTCCTTTCCCATAAGTTTTTGTTATATGTTTTAATGTAATCATTTTCCGTCCTCCGCTTATATTTCCTGTCAAATACTAATCCTGCAAACATCCTCAAAATCAAAAATTTCTCGTTCCATCTGCCGGGTTAATTTTAAGAACCATATGAAGTGGTTGTATTAATGTAACCAAAATCACCACCACTCCCACCACAATCAAGTACAATAAATTATTATAGAAATACTCCTGTCTCATTATGGCTTCCCCCGTAATCACACTTTGCAATGAGAATATTACAATATCAATTAAAACGGCTCCTGCCATGATAACAGCCAAATCCTTGAATATAATGCCCGATACCTTCCAAAAACTACTTCCAAAAGCCTTGCGGATTATCATTTCTTTTTTTCTGCGTTTTATCCAAACCGAAGATACAACCGAACAACCGCCCATGCAAAGTATAAACAAGCCATACAGAACAAATATTTTATATCTGTCCATCATTTGTTCCATTGTTCTGGCATCATTCAATTTGTCCATATCCTCCTGCTCAACTGTAACAAAATGTTCTGGTGATGCAAATTGATACAGCCATGCCTGCAATTCTTCAATCTGCCCAATTTCACCAATATTACTTCCATATTCAATATCAAACCAGTACTCACCATTCAAATCCTCCATTGACTTTTCAGAAAAGCAATTATAAAAGACAAGCACACGGTTATCATTTCCATCTCCGGTAACATCCTTTAATACCCCTGTTATTACATATGGAATACCGTTAATCATAATTTCCCTGCTATTTCCTTTCTGTTCCGCCAGACGCAATAATCCTTCTCCCACAACCACACATTTACGCCCATGCGAAATCTCATTTTTTGTCGGAAATCTCCCCTCCTGTAATTCTTCCACAAGAGGTTCATTATTACTCACCACCATGTGGATTGGTGCAATCGAATATCCGGTTCCAACCACCGTTTTAAAAACAAGAATCACATTTCCCTGTGTGATTTTCAATTTATCCACCTGTATCCTTGAATTTATTATTTCCATATCCGATGTCTGATACTGGAATATATGACTGTTCGTATAATGCTCCTTCTCTGCCTGCTCTTTTGCCGCACTTTGTGCATTTTGTATTCTGAGTACATTAACAATAATAAAAAAAGTAAAGCAAAATGCAATCATCATCACAGAACCTGCAAGCTTATCGTGTATCCATAAATGCTCCCTTTGTCTCATCATTTCTCGTTATACCTTATATTCCTGCATTAACTCTACCGGACTCTTTTTCTTCATCCATAAAACCGGCCTCAAGGTTGCCAAAATAACAATCACCAGACCAATCAGAAATGCCGGAAACATCGCCTGCCCAAAATAAATTGCTCTTACATTCCGCCAATTCTCTATTCCCGGTTGAAAGAGCTGCCAGGTGCTTCGCAGTACAAAATATCCTCCAACCCCTGCCAGCAAATAGGCGGCTGCAACCTTAAGCAGATTTTCTCCCACTAAAATGGACACCAAATCTCTCGTTGTCGCTCCATTTGCATAAAAAATCCCAAAATATTCCGTATCACTAATCATTTCTGAAAACTGTGTACGTTCCAAAATAACCAGAGAGGTTAACATAATAATGAATGTCATTGTTCTTATCGCATTTAATATATACGAATATTGATATTCATTTTCATCTATCACATCCTCCAGTCTGGCAAGCTTAATTTTTGCATTATGTTTTTCTGCCAGCTGCAGTAATTTCTGCTCTGTTTCCTCAAGACTGTATCCGTTTTTTACCGTGTATGTACACCGCCCACTTACAAGGTAAGGAGCTATATAAACGACCATATTGTCCAGATTCTCTACATACCGGGTATCCCTTATGGATTCAAAGATATATACATCATCACAAATCCAGCATGTCCCTTTCTCCAGGATTCCCCCTACAACATAAGTGGTTTGTTCAAATTCACAGTCATATTTTGTACCGACCGGAATATCTTTAAAATTCGCCCCCAGATAAAGCAGGCTCTCATCTTCTGCCAAATCCCACTCTTCCGGCCGTTTACCATCGCTTAAGTTGAAATGGCATACATCCACCCCGGACCAGCTCATATGAAACCATGGTACACCGTTTTGTTGTTTAACATACTCCGGGTCTAATTGCTCCTGCTGTGCCCCCAATTCTTCTATCATATCCGTTGTCGGCTGATAGATACTACCGCTGGTAACACCTATGATTTCATCCATATTCAGTATATTGTCCAAAATTGCATTTTCTGACCACCCATCTTCAAAAGAAATCATTCCTGCCTGTTTAATCCCTCCATTTAAGCACTGGTCACAGGCAGTCCGCTCCCGCCTGATATATCTCCATGCAAATAGGGAAACCAACAAAAGTAGAAACATTACCATACAGAGAATAAGCGTCACCATATACCGAATCAACCTGTGCAGCGTCCTGTTAGCCGCATATTTATACAGCATTTTTACATTCATGTTCTTCCGCCCTTCCGCTAAAATAGTGGCATATTATAGTCACTATAATATGCCACCTTATTAAATATTATCTGCATCTTATTACACGCATAGCTATAGATTTTTGCGTTGTACCATTGGAATCATAGGTTCTAAGTATTAACCTTATTCCCTCTTCATCTTTTTTTGCTGCATTACGCTGCTTACTAAACGAAGTATGTGCTAATTTTCTGCCATTTTCATAACTTTTATCATACCATGCCCTGTCCACAAACATTCTCGCCACTGCATATTTATTGCTATATGAACCGGTGCGGAATCCTCCATATGTAAATACTGCCGAATTAATGTTACCATTTCCATGTGCCTTAACTAAATCATTTCCCGTTGAAAAATTCGCACAGGATGCAGCCTGGGAACTAATTGCCGCCATCCCCATAAATAACACCATCCCTGCCAACATTAGCCTTCTTTTAATTTGTAATCTCATTTTTATCCTTTCCCAATCCTGTTTCATTCTCTCGTACGATATTCATACTATATACCTAATAAGATAAACTTTCAACACAAATGTTCTGAATGTCAGGAAAATGTTCCGAATGTTGATTTTACCTCTCTTTCTTTTCATTTATCCCCTTCTTCTAAACCACAAAACCAGAGTCCTAATATAAAATCCCTGCCTTCCCCAAACAATATTCATTATATGCATTCTTAACCTCTGCCCGCTTCCTCACTGGAATTGTAAGCTCTTCTCCTGTTTTTAAGACAATATTATCTGTAATCTTCCTGATATACTTAAAATTCACAATAAAAGTACGTCCTACCCTATAAAAAGTGTCGTCCTCAAGAATATCCATCCATTTTCCAAGACTTATGCGATATAACTCTTCCTTTGTCTCAAACGTATGTTTATTCCTGTTATAAAACTGCTCAATGGTCATAACAGAATATATATGCTGGGATTTAATCTTCACAATCCTGCTCTTGAAAAAATACTTCATTTCTCCGTTTATACAAACCTCTATTCTGTCTTCCTTATGTAAATCCTCTTTAATTTCATAAATATACCCGGGAAGCCGCTCTTCAAAATGCTCCTTTAAGAGAAATCCTATTACATTTCTCCCAAACCAATCCTCCATCATTTCCCTGTGATTTGTCAAAAATAATATATTTGTATTCATATAAATGCTTGTAATCTGCCTTTTCAATTCCAGCCCGTCTAACTCTGGCATCTCAATATCTAAAATCAACAAATCCATCTGTGGGTGTTCAGTAAACAAGTATTCTCGAAGCTGCCTTGAATCACTATACACTGTAATGCCATCGTCATCCCCACAAACAGATTCACAACACTGAGCCACTTTATGAAGAAACCGTATATCATCATTACAAATGATAATTTCCATATATATCCCCTCTTTCACTTTTTACATACATCAAATCATTTTTAATAACTATTGATTTTCTTTCTTAATTATACAAAAAAATGTAGTATGATTGCAATACATTATCTATCAAAAATATTTTTATAAAATATTCAAAAATCTAATCATTTTATTTGTTTTAATTCATTATTAATCATACTATTTATTTTTTACCAAAATTTTTTTAATCGAATTTCAATCTGCTATTATTACCATTAATCAGCGATGAATTTAATACTTTCCTAATCTCCAGATATATGCTATCCCTGTGATATACCTCCTAAAAAATTTACTATATTTTTATTTAAATTAAGTAGGAGACGGTGACTAGCCGCCATCCTCTCACAGCACCGGACATACGGTTCACGTATCCGGCGCTTTCAATAGTTGACGTGCACTGACTGATAGATTGTGGCTAAATCATAAAAGACGCTGTTTATCAGTCTTTCTTTGGTTAGCGCCCAAGTCACAGCTTTGTTGTTACTGATGTACCAATACTTTCTGCGACTGTTTGCTATCGTTGCCGCATAATGCTCTGGTATGTCAAGTTTTATAAGATTTCTCTTGTGTGTCCTTGGCAGTTTCCACTGTTTCCATATGCACATACGTATTCTGTGATAGATCCATCCATTGATGTCATCGATGTTATTTTTCATGCTTGCTATTCCGTAGTAGTTGAGCCATCCTCTTGCATACACCTTGATTCTTTCAAGGCTCGGCTTGACCGACTGTACAGAACTGCGGGAAGATAGTTCTTTCAGTCGTGACTTGAACTTCTTCCATGGTTTTGGATGAACCCGGACATAAATGCCGCTTCCGTTCCTTCCCAATGCAAAGCCAAGAAACTTAAAATTTCAGATTGCAAACGCGCTGACAGTTCGGCTTTTCCCTCTGTTGACTGTAAGCTTCAGCTTCCCTTCAAGAAATCTTGTACTGCTTTCCAAAAGTCTCGGCTGTGCACTGTCTCTTTCTTTCCATATCCGATTGAATGACCTAGACGCTTTCACATACCCTTCATGTTCCGCATTATCTCTTTGCGAACAGCCATTGTTTTCAATGTTTTCTGCCATAGATGGTCATTCCTCCTTTACCGGTCATACTCAAGACTCCTACTGATTGGGCTCTTCACCTCCCGGCTACTATGACCTCCGCTGACTTCTGTGCATTCAGTACTACCTTGGGTAGTGGTTACTCCTTTCAGAGCGTATCGCACAGACCTCCCTGGGTACCACATGTTTCTTCCTCTCCATCCATCTGCCTCATTTATCATGCATGATTCCGTGTGGTTATTGGGCTTCGACTTGGATTGCAACCTTACCCCCATGCATAACCTCGTATGAGATTTCTGTTCGTCAGACTAGAGATTTGCCCGTGAGTTAGTATGTTCCTCACATCCGGATTCCTTCAGATTCCACCTTGCGATGGACACCCTTGCCTTCGGCTATATCCTTCCCACCACCGGGCGGATTTGGGACTTTAACCCTTAAGAAACGTGTGCCGCCAGGCGCACAATCAAAAAAGATAGAGCCACCAAAACGGCAACTCTATCTTTTTTGATTAATCGGCTGTATTCCCTCTTTTCTGGAATTGTGTGTTTGGTTCTGATTCTCAGGTGTAACCTTTTGAGTTATACTATTGAATTTATCCAGACTCTTTTGCTCTTGTATTTGTTCCTGCGTTTTCTTATCCATGTCATTCACCTCAAGGATAGTATTTGTAAGTTATCATGAATTATACAGGATATAAATGACCGTTAATGTGCCTTTGGGATTTGAACCCAAAACCCTGTGATTAAAAGTCGTATGCTCTACCGAACAAATAATTCATTTGCACAAATCTTTTTCACAGCATCATAGCAAAGCGTTTTCCGCAATAATAACAACTTCCCCGATTAGCGTTTTGGATAGGTTTCCTTCAAGTATTCAATAAGCATTTCGGGGATGAATTGATAATGATGGGAATCATATAGCTTGTATGTGACATCCGAACCGTGAGATTCCAGCCTCTCCTTCAAGTTTTCCAGTCCTTCCAATGTTGTTGCGTGACCATTATAACTATCCTGATAATCCGGATCTTCCAATGCACCGCCACAAAGGAACACGTGCTTATCAAGCCTCTCGTTCCTGTCAAAATATCCATAATCCGTTTCACAGCCCTCTGGATCTAATTCAATCTCTTTATCGTACAGACACCAGAAGGCCGGACTGCCAATTATGTAATACCCGAAGGGTTGATTTTCATACTGATCCGAGTTAAACAACGCATGGTGTGTAAATACTCCTCCGTCAGAATGACCGTACAGGGTAGAATTTGCATAGTCTATCTTATAATTTTCACCAAGATATGGCATCAGATTATCTGTTATAAAATCCAGCAGCGAAGAGCGTGCCTGAACAAGATGTAGGTAACGATTTGTTTCGTCTGTTCCGTTCATATAGTAATTATAGCCAAGACTCACAAGTATCACATCGGCTGCTTCTCTTTCCTCCATGACCTTACGCAGCTCGCTGTGATTGCCAAACCGCCATACGCCGTCCGTAAGAAAGAACACAGGGTATGTCTTATCTTTATCGTAATCAGGCGGCAAAGTCACATGAACCAGAAATTCCACATCCAGTTCTTCATCGTAAATGTTAATCTCGTCAATGGAATCCTTTATCCTTTCAACTGCATCACGGTCATATTCCCAGGTATTTCTGTAATCTGCGTATTCATCTTCTCCCGTATCATATAAGGATTGATCGGAGAAATCGATAGTCCCTTTCGGAAGTACCTCATAGTTTCCGCTTTTTATAGCTTCATATGCAATTCTAACACGCTGCGCAGAAAGCTCTGCTTTGCCTTCAGAATAACCGTAGTTTTTCATGCTATCCTCTCTGATCCAATCAAGATATTCCTCGAAAGTTGCAAACGTCAGTTCCTGTTCAACATACTCGCCCTCATCATTAATTCCGCTATACATAAATGAATACTCACCACCGTTGTAATCCTCTCCCGGAATTGAATACATCTCAAGCTTTCCGTCTACCAGAACAAGTTCGGTTGTAAGGGAACCCTCATCCATCGGCTGATAATATTCTACGCTGACCGTATGATTACCTGGATCCAAAATTAAATCACTTACTTCTACAGCTTCCGGATCATCGAGCAAGGTAAGACCATGTTTCTCCACTCTTGACCGCTCTAGTTCCGTCATTTTATTCTCAAGCTGTGAATTGGATAAAGCAGCCGACAGTGTGCTGCTGTCAGTTGATTGACTACCACTGCCAGCACCTGCCTTACCACACGCAGAAACAAACAGAAGAAAAATCATCATGATAAATACAATCGCTTTTCTTTTCATAGTTTACCTTCCCTTCTGATACATTATTTAATGTTTATCAGTATATAAGAAATTTCTTTGCAATACCATAAACATTATGTTAAAATTTATAACAATATCTTATTTATTATGAGAATCGAGGTAGAAAAGACCACATGAAAAACAGACGCTATCTTGAAAAACGTGAACAATGGCGGGCTATGATAAGGCAACGGGACGATAGATCAGAAATCGTAAATTACGATGATCCTTCATTCCCATCATACTCCTTCGAAGGACATATGGATAGATCTTCACCCTGGATTAGAAAAGTTCATTGGCACGAAGATGTGGAAATGATGACCGTGTTGACGGGAAAAATGGCATATAACATCAATGGTTCCATTGTTGAGGTTAACGCAGGAGACACGATTTTCATCAATTCGCGTCAATTACATTTCTCAACCGATGTAGACAACATCTACTGCACATATATTATAACAGTAATACACCCCAGACTGCTGATTTCTTCCCCCGAGGTTGAATCAGAATATATTCTCCCCATTATTACTAATCCAGACATACAATATATACTGTTTCGGAAAGACGAGGAAACCGCGAAAAAGATTGCAGACCTTACAAGGGAATTGAACAAGTCCGCCGGAAATCAATTTGAAATCACCAGATGCTTTTTTCAGATATGGCATTATATTTTAATCAGTGCGGAAGTAAACATCACAGAATTATCAGAAAACTATTATCAACGTATAGAATGCCTGAAGAACATGATTGGATTCATCAAAGATAATTACAAAGACAAAATCCTGCTTGAATCCATTGCTGCTTCCGGCAATATGAGCAAGTCCAGTTGCAACAACATATTCAAGAAATACACCGGACACACGCCGAATGAATACCTAATCCGCTACCGATTAGATAAAGCAATGGAACTTCTGACAACAACAGACAGTTCTATACAAAATATCAGCAGCAAGTGCGGTTTTAATTCTTCCAGCTATATGACAGAACAATTTGTTAAATACTACCACCTTACCCCACGGGAGTTTCGAAACAGACGGAATAACTCATCTTAGAGGGTATCAGTGCTTAATTTCACTTTACAAAAGTCACCACAAACCACGTATACTTCCCTTCCTCACTCTTCACACGGATGCTTCCTCCCATCCCCTCAATAATAGATTTAGTAAGAGAAAGCCCGATTCCCACACTGTTTGGATTCACTTCCTGATTCACCCGGTAAAACCGATTAAAAATATTCGGTATCTCCTTTTCCGGAATTCCCGGTCCCTCGTCCTTTATATAGATTCTGGTATACACCTTTGTCTGTTCCACCTCTACCCAGATGGATTTATCATTGCCGGAATAATCCGATGCATTTTTTAACAGGTTAATAACCGCTTCCACTAGCCAGTCTCCATCGCAGGAAAGTGAAATCTCCTCGCCACAATTTACAGTCAGCTTCTGGCTTCTCTCCTTTACCAAAAAGGAAATTCCATCTCCTGCCTGCATCAACAACGGTTTTAACAATTTCTCTGTCTTTTCAAACTGGATGGCTCCCGCCTCAATCCGGGCGAGCTTCAGCATGGATAAAACCATCCATTCCATACGGTTTAACTGGTTTCCCGCCTCCTCTAAAATCTGCTTCTGCTTATCTTTTTCCTCTACCTTATCCTCTAGCAACAGGTCTATAAACACTGTCAGGGACGCCAGTGGTGTTTTTAACTGGTGGGAAATGTCAGAAATAATATCCCTTAGAAATATTTTTTCATCCTGCTCCCGCTTCTTACTTTCCTTTAACGCTCCTACCATTTTATAAAAATTAGTATATAAAATTCCTACTGCCCCTTCTTTATATTCCTCTGCCGGAGGCTCCCCGTCCTCCTCCATCACGTCTGTCATAATCTCTGAAATATTCTCGATTTCCGAATAAACCATATCCAGATGATGATATGACATATAATACACAATAACCTCAAAGAAGAGAAGAAGGAGCAACAGACCGCATGTTTTCCACGTAAATTCTCCCCAAATTAACCAAATCCATCCGAGACATAACAGCAACAAAAGAATGGAAATCATAATAAATTTCTTTTTATATCTGTTCCGTTCATAATTGCTTCGCATACCTTATATTCCCCGCTTTTTAAACCGATATCCTATTCCACGAACCGTCTCAATAAAACCGGCATCCTCTGAAAGCCTGTTCCGTAACCGTTTCATGTAAACTGATAACGTATTATCGTCGATAAAACTTTCCTCTGTGTCATATAAACGTTCCATCAGCTGGCTTCTGGTTAAAACGATTCCCTCATTTTGCACCAGCTCCTTCAACAACCGCAGCTCACTGGGCGTGCATTCCACCGGCTGATTTTGATAAAACAGACGGAACTCCTTTATAAAAAACGCATGGGAGCCAAAATAAAATACATCGGATGCTGCCTGTTCCCCAGAATAACGAGCTCTTCTGATATTGGCGGCAATTCTGGATAAAAGCTCCTTCACACGGTACGGCTTTGTCACATAATCATCTGCCCCTAATTCCAATCCCTGTACAATATTTACCTCTTCTCCCACTGCTGTCAAAAAGAGAATGGGAACCTGTTTATTCCGATTCCGGATTTCCCTGCAGAAATCAAATCCATTTCCGTCGGGAAGCATTACATCTAATAAAATCAAATCTATTTCGCCTGCCAACAGCTCTCTGGCCTTTTCCAGACTGCCCGCATGTACCACCTCATACCCTTCTGCCTGTAACGCATATTCTGTTCCCATGGCAAGGGCAAAATCATCCTCCACCAGTAAAATTGTTCCCTGCATACTCTCTTCTCCGTTATAATCGATTATTCTCTCACCAAACTCCTGCTCTGCACGAATGCCACCTCAAAACCTTCGGTTTTTCGCTGTTCGTTACACTCACATAACTTTCGATAAAACAATCCCTTTCCCTGCAAGCAGTCAAAGGGATTATTCTATCGAAAGTTGCATTCGTGCTTATGCGTTCATATTATACCACACTTTTATACAGTAAAAAAGGACATTCCAGAATCAACTGAAATGTCCCGTCAGCATCTTTTTAAATTAATATTTGTACACCTTCATAGTCTTTTTTCCAAATGCCATAGCCTTTTTATGTGTTGCAAAAAAGATATCAATATGATTACCGGTTACTCCACTTCCCCGGTCTTCTACGGTATATACAACACCGTCAATCACTACCTGTGTACCAAATGGTAAAATACTGGTATCTGCCGCAATGGTTCTTCCTTCTGTCGGAGTTGTTCCGCTTGCAGTCTTTCCACTGCCACCACTGCACTTTTTACAACCGCAATATGCTGTAATCGTAAAAGTCCCGATACATTCTCCAGACTCTGTTGTGGTAACAGGTGTTGTTGTGGCACCACTATAGGAATCGCTATCGTCATTGGATTCGGATGA